>MDSZ01030140.1_pt1 | contig 17752 bp, 21 predicted proteins | sample 811201 | NCBI WGS metagenome assembly MDSZ01 (sample SAMN05326647, study PRJNA326480) | marine metagenome | isolation source: seawater | place: Indian Ocean: North | collected 2010
CTGTAGCAGCCAGTGCATCTAACACAAGTGGTAAAATAAGAGGCAAAGCAAGCGGATTTGCATTTTTAATAATGGCATCAACAGCATCAGCTTCTTTCTTAAAGCCGGCCTCGTCCAAAATGTTTGCCAATTTTATAAGTTCTTTATTCATCTAATTAATCCTTTAATCACAGTCTGGACACCCTAACTGATTTGCCTGCCCAAGTACCGACTCTGTATAGATTAGATCTATATAGCCGCCTGGATTGTCGGGGTTTTTCTCAGGAGACTCTCCATCTCCACAGTATACGCTATTGCCTGTCGTATGATCTTTTAATATTAAAGTGCCGGCATCAGGGTAGTTTTCGCAAGCCCATGTTTTCAAGTCAATTATGGCAAGATCTGGGCCGCTATTATGATCCATGTGAATTATATCGGTCAGTGTCGGAAGAGCTTCTCCTGGCACATGCCTTCCGCGAGGAATTCCTAAAATTCTATTAGCATGAACCTCTGCAGCTAAATATGACTGAATGCCATACATTTCATGATTAAAGCCTCCTAATGGCAAATACTCACAGATATCATCTACAGCTTTCTTAACCGAAGTCCCATCTTTATCTGTAATGTCAAAGTATAAATAGCCCCAAACCTCTGGCCCATATAAGCGCTTATCCAAAAGCCGCTTCTGCTCTCTTACCGAATCAACGATGCTATCCGATCCTTGTGGAGCACCCGCCTGCCCCTCTTCTACGCGGACCATATCCATAAGTAATTCCTCTATCTCCTCCTTGTCGATCTCTTCCTGGCTCTTCTTCTGCTCATTTACTCTTAATGCTATGCAGGCAACCACAACTTCTTTGCTGCAATTATTACCATCAGGCTCTTCGCTAATCTCTGTGTTGCTACCACTGTTGCTTTCAACTCTTGCTCTGAACTGAATTACAATACCTCTAGCTCTTTCGTCTCCCCAGCCAGCATAAAATCCATCAAGATAAATACTTTCATTTCTTGGATCACCAAACTCATTTGGAACGTTAATATTGGGCGCAGGCTCCAAGAGCCCAGTGCTTTGATAGGCACGCTCTCCATCCGCATAGCCTTTATCATAAGTCCTGCCATCTCTAGTGCCCGGCGGAGGCCTGCTCTCATTTGAGCTAAGAGTTACTCCGGGTAGCAAGGCAGCAAGGGCGGCTTCTTCGGAGTGCTGGCCTGACGGTCCCCTTGTATCTGAGTATGGATCTATTGGGCCTTCATTTTTTATATATTCGACAGCTTCTGTTGCAGCTTGAACCTCAGCCTTCCTAGTCGTTCCAAGATCTTCATATTCGTCATCTGTAATAACCTCTTCAAGGTAGTACATTCCAGCCTCAACCCCAACGAACGTTAGGACGGTTATACCTATTCCAATTGGAGCAACATTTTTAACGCCAGTCGCCGCATTTGCTGCGCGCGCACCCTGAAGAAATGTCTTTAGCCTTTTGGCATCTTGAGGATTCATTTTATAAGATATTTTAATAAGCGCATCTACCCTATCGGCCTCTTTCTTAAAGCCCGACTCATCCAAAGCATTTGCTAATTTTATAAGTTCTTTATTCATTTTAAAGGAAACCTGTACAAGACTCCATCTGAAGACCACATAACAGGCATGTGCTCGATGGCCCCTCTATTGTAAGCTAATGCATTACAATGAACTTCGGAGCCAGCATGATTTCTAACAATCACCTCATCGGCGTCTGGATAGGTTGCTCTTGCCCACTCTATAATCTTATGCTCGATTTTATTTGGCTCTCCACCGCCATGGTTATCATGGCCACTTAAATGTCTTATTCCACCAGTTTCTTTAAGCAAGTCAAAGAGGCTGGGATACTTAGCTTTTCCTGTATTATTGCACCATGTTGACGGTATTCCCTCCGGAATATGAGACAGGTCGTAATAAAACCACCACATTCCCGCCCTTACATTCTCTCCATTTGACATAGCAAAGCAGGATAGCGAGACAGATCTGGATTCGCGCTCCTCTTCTCCAGTATCTCCGATTGGAGCAGGCCTCTTGCCAAAGATCTTGTCCATTTCTTTTAGTATTTTATCAATATCTCTCTTTACATCTTCTTTACTAGGTGTTTCACGACCCTCAGCGTCTACAGGGTAGTCTCCCTCCTCTATGTCCTTTGCGTCTTCTAAAGCTCTCCTTAGAGTCTCAATCTGCTCGCTTTGTGACTCAGACGGACCATCGCCGGGAAATCCATCTTCGAGGTTTTCTGGCCATGCCTCATCGTAAGAGTCGGATTTTGAAGAAGGCTCCGCTCCGCCCCTATCAGGTTCTGATACTGCATCTTCACCCGAATATGATGGTAAGATAGTCTCTATAAGATCTTCTATTAATCTTCTAGTCTCTTCTCTTATATCTGGAATCAACAACAATATGGCAAGAAGCAGCATAATACCTGCTGCCGGATTTGCAACTGGTGCTGCCGCAGGCGCAGCAATTGGAGCCGCTATGGCATTTTTAATAATGGCATCAACAGCATCAGCCTCTTTCTTAAAGCCCGCTTCGTCCAGAGCATTCGCTAGTTTTATTAAGTCTTTAATCATAATATATCACAAAACCTTTTAATTTGCATAGAAAAACAATATAATAAATACTATGTATCGTTATAAAATATTAATAAGTTTTTAAGCCGTCCAGGGTAATATATAATCCAAGCAAGGATTAATATGAAAAACGATTACTATAATACTCTAGGCGTATCAAAAAATTCTTCTCAGGAAGAGATAAAAAAGGCCTATAGAAAAATGGCCGTAAAATACCACCCCGATAAGAATGACAGCCCCGGTGCAGACGCTAAGTTTAAAGAAGCAAGCGAAGCGTATGATACCCTGTCGAATCCTGAAAAAAGAGCTATGTATGACCAGTTTGGACATGCAGGGCAGGGGATGTCCGGTGGGTTTGGAGGAGGCTCACAACCATTTACCGGATTCGGAGATATCTTTGGAGATATGTTTGGATTTGGAAGGGGGCGGGGGCAATATAGCTCAAGGTCCGGAAGAGCAAAAAAGGCAAGGGGCAGAAACATAACTTCGTCAACAAGAATAAGCTTAGAGGATGCATTCTCCGGAAAAGATGTTGTAGTTGCCGTACCAAGAACGGTTCATTGCAGCAAGTGTAACGGAAATGGCTGTGCATCTGGGCATAAGCCGGCCATATGCTCAACATGCAAAGGGACGGGCCAAACTTATGACCAGCAAGATTACATAACTATAAGACAGCCTTGCTATTCTTGCGCTGGCTCTGGAAAAATAATAAAGAGTAAGTGTGTTTCATGCAGAGGATCAGGATCGTCAAGGGTTAAGGAAAGGGTCAAGGTCACTGTGCCGCCAGGCATTAAGCACGGAACCATCCTAAGGGTAGCCGGAAAAGGAGAGAATCCAACGGGATCAGCAGGGCCCGGCGATCTACATATAAAAGTTCTTGTAAACAAACATAAAGAATTCAAAAGAAGGGGCGATGATATCCATACAACCATGCAAATAAAGATGACAACAGCATTTCTCGGTGGAGAAATAAATGTAAAAACAATGCATGGCGATTGTAAGTTAACAATACCAGAGTTAACTAAGGGTGGAACATGGATATCTCTAAGAGGAAAAGGCTTTCCTCATTTGCAAAAGAATAATAAATTTGGAGATCATAAAGTTCTCATAAAAATAAGAACACCCAAAAGGATTGGTCGTGCAGAACGAGATTTGCTAACAAAGCTATCGGAGCTAGGAACTATCTAAAAGTGCGGAGCTCTAAATATATATATGAGATAATAATTGACAATGGAACTGCAACAAACAGCCTCCATATAAGTGCTTTAGCTATGGCTTCTTTGTGGGTCACTAACTACTCTTCAGACGCATAATCAGCTTCATCGGGATTAGTGCTTTTTGGCAATAAAAACTTATTTCTAGCTTTATCAGATATGTTAACCGGCTCTCCATCGCCATCGATTCTTACGAAAACCATGCTTACTCTGCATACGATTTTCTGCGAGCCATTATATACGCTGTGCCTACGTGCCTCAAGCCCTATCTTTATAGATGTCCCGCCAACAGATAGAACCTTGCCATAGATTTTTATTATCTGACTAGGTCTTACGGGCTTTTCAAAGATAACTTCAGATATACACTTTGTAACCATCCTCGGAGAGTCTGCTGCCTGACATGCAAATATAGCACCAGCTTCATCCAGCCAAGATAACATTACTCCGCCAAATAAATTTCCATGATATCCCATCTTGCTAGCTCTAACAAAATGACTTGTTATAAGCTCCATGTCATCCCCCGCCCTCTTCTTAGGGGCCATCAAAGCACCATCCGAGATCTCTTGCCTCATCATGAAAATAGGAGTCAATCCTGTAGTCATAGTCATCAAGCGAGCGCCCCTGATTAACTAGCCTGTCTGTATTCAGGTGGAATTCATCAAACCCAAAGTATCTCTCCTCTATAAAGTATACCAAATATTTATTACCATTAGTAAGCCTATATTGAGATACATGGCCAAATTTACCAGGAGACTCTCTTGAGTCTAAATCAACCATTTTTTTACTTATTAAATTCATTTGTCTTTTTATACGCCTTAGCATACCCCGGTACCAATGCTGTTTGTACTCTGCATAGCCGCACTTCTATAAACCAACATGGTTGTTGCAAAGCCATCCTCAAGGCTAATGACAGACACTATTGAATGATAAGTCTTAGTTGCAGATACGTTAAAAATCTTATAGGTTCTTTCATCAATCGGAAGGTGTAACGATAATATCCTGCATATCTCTGCTGAATTTTTTGCGACTCCAAGCTCAGAAAATGCAATCGGAGGTATCGAAGAAACTATAGAGCCTATAGACATAGATTTTAATACAGCTATGGGCCTGTATGGATCTGACTCATCCAGAAGCCTTTGGTCGTAATTCACAGAGGCACCCTCTCCGTAAACAGCATTTGCCACCCTTTGGGCCTGAATAGAAGACTCTATAGCTGTATTTATATATTCCGCCATTTGTGCCCCACCTTTAAAAAAGTGGTATGTGTAACCCTCAAAGTCGCCATCCCTGTTTCTCTCTGCAAATACAGAAAAGCTATTTGTTTTATCCTCTTCTCTGGTTTGTTCTTCGTCCTGCTCTGTCTCTCGGTTAGAATCTAAATTAGTACCTGGTCGAAGCTCGATCACTTCACCCGTTCCAGGCTCATCTCTCGTCTCTCTAAAGTTATATGCTTCAATTACAAGAAGATCAATTTCTTGCTTGTTGTCTTCATAAAACTCTTTCAGAGCTTCCAAGTAATCCAGGGCTTCTTCCTGGCTCATTTCTGTTGGAGAGTATCTTGAGTCATCAGAGTACCAGGAGCCACCAAGATCAAGATCATAATCATAATTATCTTCATACTGACTACTGGTGGCTACGTCTGTATCAGTATCAGTGTCGGTGTCCGTGTCATTTGGGTCATGCATATCGCTATCCCAATTTGGATCGATATCACTTCTGTCCATATCTATATCTGATCCACCAGATGTTTCATATAAAGTAGAGTACATGCCGCTTATTGGCTTTATCTGAGAAATAGAGTCATCAAGATTTTTACTTATATGTTTTATAATTGTATTAATGAACTCATCGTCCATTTCGCTTAACGTTTTGGGTGATGAAGATCCTCCGTGCCCCGGGAGCAAGACGAGGCTTCCGATTCCTATCCACGCAGCAACCTTCGTTAAGGCCACGCCCGCTGCAGGTGCAGCAACCTCCACAAGAACTGGGGCCGTAACTTCCACAACAAATGGAGTGTGGGGGCCAATTAAAAAAGCATTCTTCAAAAGAGATTCTACCATGATAGATTCTTTTTTTAAACCACTATCTTCAAGCATTTTTAAAAGTCTAACTAGCTTATTTTCTATCATATAATCACTCTTACTCTTTTTCTTTTTTTTACGCTTCTTTTTCTTCTTTTTTTTAAAAACCTCTGGAAGGCCCTTGTGTTTTGTTTCCGCAAACTCTCTTACTACTTTCTTCTTAACGCCTTTTGCAACTTCCCTTATTCTTTCATCAGCACAGTTTCCATTTTCTTTGCAGTCATAAACCATTCCCCAAAACCTCTGCTGGCTTTTACTTTTGGATGGCACTATTCTCTTCCTTCGCCAACAAGCTGCTCTATAAGTAAATCTATAATATTGGTCTCATTGGAGTGGCCCAGCTCATCAAGATTGTTTGCGAGGCTTATTAGCTCATCGACACACTTTTCTAGACCGGCGTAAACCACGTCTCTTTCCTCATCTTCACTTTGAGTTTGATGTGGTTCAACAACCGGCCTATCGGTCGGTTGTTGGCCTGCTACAAATTCAATATTCTTTGCATTTATTTCTTTTTTCATTTTTAATCCATAAGCATTCAGTTAAAGTTCACAATTAAAATAACTTTATTAGTATTATTTTACCATGATTTTTAAAATATAAGGGGGAGTGATGATGTGGTTTTTTAATATAATTTTTTTTATTGTCGTAGGTCATTTTGTTGGAGCCATGATATTGTACCTAAATCACAGATTTGTATTTCATGGAAAGCTAGGTCGCCTTCCGATTTTATCAAAAATAAAAAAATTACACGCAATGCATCATGCCCATCCAGATGATATATGGATGGAGGAATTTATATTTGTACCTATCTGGGCCAGGGTAATTATCGCCTCAGCAGTAATGGCCATTGGCGTGTTTATAAATGCATGGATTGCGCTTGGACTTGTTTCCTTTATGATCCTATACTCCTATAGGCATTATGAGATTCACACAAGAGATCGGTCATCAAAGTTCTATAAACATCACAGTATTCATCATGCAGTGCCTACACATAATTTTTCTGGTATGTATCCATTTATAGATGATATTTTTAGCACTACCCTAAAATAACTAAGCCATTAGATTACTATTAATTTTATTAATGAATTATAGAGATTAATTAGAAAATGTCATATATGATTCCCATATCAAAATACTCGTCTAAGGCTTCCGGCAAAAAAGCAAAAAATATAAACTGGAATGCTGCTGAAAAGTCTATTCTTGACCGCTCTGATGCAATAAGCGGCAGAGAGCTGTCAAGAGATGAGGTTATTCTTGAGCTATCAAAAAATAAGCTTTTCTCCGATGAAGATATAGAAAGTATTACAAACATAGAGATAGAGCAAAGTTTTAAAAAAATACTAAATAAAAACGAACTTATATTTCTAGAAATAGGCGGGTATCTAACTGATTCGCTACATAATCTAGGAGAAATAAAAGACTATTTAGTAAATGAAAAAAACATACGAAAGCCGGGTGATTTATCAGAACTAATGGATCTCGAAGGAGCTGGTTGGCAAGAGACTCTCAATGATTCGGAAGAAATAAAAAGCAGATTTAACCAGCTTAACTCAGAGCAAGTTAGGTGGCATGAAGAGTCACAAGTAGCAGGCGGTGATGACTCAGATAGATATATGACTGATGAAGTTTTTCACGAGTTTGATAGTGGGTGGAAAGTCGTGTATGTTCCAGCAGTAGGTGAGGGCCCACTATATAAGCATTTTAAGGATAGATCAAATGACAGGACGGTAGAGGGCAACAAGATGGGGATATGCCTAGGTCTTGGAAGTGGGCTGTATCAGACAAACTCAGAAGGCGAAATATACTCTGTTAGAGATCCCTCTAACAATCCCCATGTTACAATACGAATACATAAAGTTGGCCGGGGAAACCGGCTAATTGAAGCCAAAGGCAAGCATAATGCGTCACCATCTGTTGCTGGCGCAATACATGCAAAAAGCTGGTTTGAGTTGCTAAACAAAACTTTAGATGGCGGGCTTGATTACACCAGAAATCAAGATTATAAGAACTTCCCCCCAACATCGGAGGCGGAAGTTTTAGAATCCATTAGAAGCGAAAGACCAGACAATCTGAACGCATTTTTAGATGGGTGGGCTTCTAGCTGGTATAAAAAGGGCATAAAAGAATTTGATGAAATGGTAACCCGGCTTTCTAAAGAAAAGCACCCCGCCTTACTGCACTCCGGTATTAATAAAAAGCAAAAAGAAGACATGTCGGAGATTTTTGAGTACTGGGCAGAAAGATACATAGAACATGGCGATCTAACTTTATTTTATAAATCAAAAAAACACTATATGAGAGAGTGGTCTTTAGATCTTGAGTGGGGTGTAGATGAGAGTGGAGAATTTGGATGGGGCAAAGGAGGGGACAAGCCCAATCTCAATTATGATATGGATGGTATATACCAAATTACAGATCACGGTGGACTTGGAACCTACAAAAAAGAGCCATGGATGAAGGAGGCCGTAAACAAACTTATCTCTTCGATATCGAAAAATATATTAGACACGCCTCTTTATGGTATAGATGATAGCAACCCAATATTTAAAGCTGAAAGCACAAATGGTCTGCCAAAGCATATAAGAAGCTTCTTCTCCCAACGAGAGGCCGGCACTAAGGCGCTTGGGCACGAATATGAAGTGGGATGGGAGAAGATACGATATCTTCCGTTTTTACTTGGGCTTCATAAAACAGATGAATATGACAACGAAGAACTTAAGAATATATTAAAACTTTCTTTCCAGATCGATAAGGCCAAAGAATCAGATCCAGATATTGGTGATGACTACCCTCGCGGATCGGCCTCTGATATGTACTTTAAACATAAACTTTATGACTCCTACCCCGATCTTATGAGTGAGGCCATAGACGGGATCGGGATTTTAATATTTGAACAGTCAACTATGCAGCAATTAATATCTGCTGGAGCTACAGAAGAAGACATCATTAAAAAAGAGTCTGAACTGATAGGTGACTATGTAATAAAGTTTCCAGTAGATTTTTTTGATAACGAAGAGCTTTACAGGAGGCATCCGAATCTTCATGATAAAGCAGCGCTCTCTTATATAACTTCTGAAGACCTCTCTATGTCTCCAGAGGACTTCTTTATAGATGACAACATTCCTGGTAAGCCCGGCATAAATATATCGGATAGAGTCATAAGTTTTGTTGAAAGAAGAATTATTACAGACCCTCCAACGAGAGCGAGCAGCCACTGGAAAGAACTGAATTACTTTATGGCAGAAAAGCTATATGAAAAACATACAGACCTAGAAGAACGAATGTGGGAGCTTTATATTGGCAAACCCCACTCTCATAACTATGAAGTGCAGTGGGAGGAAAGGGTTGAAACATTTTTCAAGCTAAACAAGCACAAGAGCTTTAAATCAGTAACAAAGCAAATATTAGAAGCAGAGTTGCCGCCCCTGGGAGATCCCACCTTCATATTTAGAATGGGCCTAGATCATGAATTTGCAGAAATGGCGCAAATATCTCTAGAGAGCCTTATAGAGAATATTCCATGGACCTTCTTTGATCTACTCAATAACTATCCAACATCTGTTAATCCGGTTGAATCTAGATTTAGTCTTGAGAAAAGGTACCCTGGATATACTCATTTAGCCGCCAAGAACCTATTCGAAAAAGAACCCAGTTGGTTTAACTCATATAATTTATATGAAAAATATCCAGAGGCAGTAGAGGGGCTCATTGAAAATATAATTGATGAAAACCCAGAAAATTTTTTCCATCAGAGCAGATTTGAATTATTTACAGACGATTTATATGCAGAAATGGCCATAAACAATATGAGTGAAAAGAGATATGGAACAGCATATATTGCAGAAGCAACGCAATTCTGGGCATTGAAAAAGGAGTATGAAGAAGGTCGTACGCCAATTGGTGAGCATGCAGTAGGAGAGCTTACAAAGAGTAGGCTTTCTTTGTTGACGAAATATACGTTTTTCCCCTTGTTAGCTAAATTTTATAAAACAACATTCGATCTTGATATTGAAAAAATATTAAGAAAGGATGAGATTAGCACTCGTATAACTACAGAGGATGTGGACGCAGAGCCTTTGGGTAATCGTATCCACCAACTCAGGGAGGAAGATCTGACAGCTCCGGGTTATAGTGACGACGAAGACTCTAAAGAGTATAATTTTAAAGAATTATTCGATGAATATAAAGAGGTCCCTAGGGATGACGCAGGCCTTGAAGCGGAACCTGAAGATGATTACGATAGAGAAAATTACTCTTATGACACCAAAAGCAAGATTAAGCAGCTATCTATTTGGTTACATAATAATGGATTTAAAAAAGAATCTAGAGAAATAGAAGAGGTTCTTTTAAAAAAGAAAGGCCCATACAGGTAGGCCTTTTCTTAAATATATCTTTGGATGAAATACTAATCTTTGCTCAACTTACTTTTTATATTATTAAGAAGCAAGATAGTCCTTTCCCACAAACCCTTTATTGGCTTGGTTGCAATACCCCAGGAGCTTTTGGTCCAACCAGACAGCGTACCCCATCCGTCTCGGGCGACCTCAACGCACTGGTCCCATGCGAGATCTAAGATATCCAATATAAGTTTCAGCGGAGAGCTAAGAATTCTTATAACGGGATGCTTATCTCTGCGAAGCATAAGCCATGCCAACAGAACTCCGACAAGCAGGCCTTCCAGCCTTGGCATCTCCAAATGAAGTGTCATCAAGATATCGCATACAAAAGATAAGGACAGGGTTATGACCAACCATATTGATTGCAGTAATGACATTATAAAGTTTAAACATATATTTAATAATTCTAACATAGTATTCTCCTATTATGAAAGTTGTTCAACTGCAGCAGCAATATCAGTATTAAACGAATTTGCAGCTCTGCACTGATCATCTGTCTCTGTGCACCCAAATCGTTTCCATCCAGTGCCACCTGGCCAGTTTTTACTCCAGATCTTCCAGTTTTCAGGCTGCATAGAGCCCCTCTTAACGCCATGTGCTACGACAGCCACAACAACTTCGCGTGAAATCTCACTGTAAAGTATCTGTCCTTCTTCATTTGCCATATACCATTCACCAGCAGTTGCCGACTCAGTTGACCCAGTGGCCGCTACAGCGGTTGCTGCGCCACAGTCGCCACCAGCGTTTGGGCAGCCGTCTTTTAAAAACGCATTTGCGAATTCAGCAACCCATCTTTGTGCATCTGCTGTCTCGGTTGGGTTACTTAATTGTTCCGGCCACGCTACTGTGCTAAAAATAGTTCTAAGAAACCAGTCTGGATTTCCACAATGTGTTCTTGGTCCCCAGTCAGTACAAAATTGTTGCGCAGCTTCTTGTGGGCTTGGTCGCGGAGAAGTTATGTAGTATGCTTTAGATACGTTCTCCCAGTTAAGCGCATTATCTGAGCTAGGCGTTGCAAAGGCTATTAGTACGCCATCTAAAGCGTCCGCCTCTTTCTGAAGTCCCATTGAATCAAGCTTATCTGCCAATTTTGATATTTTAACAAGATCTTCGTAGCTTATTATGCCGGCAGCCTCTGCAACTTCGTGATAAGGAATGGTGCTCATTGGCGACTCACTCCATGGCTCCTTAGGCGCGCCCCACTGTGAAGGAGGTAATGCTGTATGCATTTGAAGATAATCTGAAACCTGCTTGTCATCCCATTTTTTAATATCGGGCGGATAAAAGTCCCAGCCAAGAAACTTTGAATATAGATTGTTTAATATTTCTTTTATATCCTCATTTAAATTAAACTTTGAGTCTATTTTTGAAACTAAGTCATCCAATTCTTCTTCTGGCATAGTTACAGCCATATCTAGCCACTTATCCTCAAGATCTTGCAGATCTCTCTTGGTCCTTTCTTTTTTACCAGACAGTTCTTCTACAAGTCTTGCAAACTCAAACAACCTCTCGTTCTCTCTGAACTCAAAGCTTTTATCTGCAATGTCATCTTCAGTATAAAGCGGGCCGCCTATGCTGACATCGCCATAATTTTCATCGATTATATCATCCATTTTTTTTCCATTATATTGATTGTTTCGCTAAGAGGCTTTAACTCTTATTCTCTCAGCATTCGTAGTTATTAGTAAAAATATAGAAACTATAAGGATAGAGATAATCTTATATTTAATTGCAAGAATAAAAAATATAAAAGCAGATATTATAGATATATTTATAGCTATAACTGTAGCTTTTTTATATTCAACTACCATAGCCAATAAGGCTCTAAGAACTCTTCCTCCGTCCATTGGAAAGGCTGGAAATAAATTAAACACGCCCATTATAATATTTAATATTGCAACTTCTAATGCAAGCGGCACTCCTAAGATAACAAATGGAATGCTAAGCATTAATATAGCCAAATTGACTGCTGGCCCTGCAAGCGATATAATTATCTCAACCTTTGGGTCTTTTGGTAACCTCTCTAGATAAGCAGTACCTCCGAAAATATATAATGTAATATTTCTTGTGCCTATATCAAATTTTTTAGCAGCAAATGCATGTCCTAATTCATGAAGCAAAACTGATGCAAACAATATAAAGAATAAAACCGAAGCCCATAGGGCAGTAACTATGCCGGCAGTATAAAAAGACGATAGGAAGACTGCAAAGAAGGCTATGAAAAAGCTATAATTAATTTTTATTGGTATTTTAAATATCTTGAATATTTCTTTTGTCATAAAAATTAATTATAGTTGCGATACTAAATTATTAACAATATCAGTATAAGCCTCTATAAAGCTTCCCCTTATCCCCATCCTTAGGCCGTCATTAACTAAGCTGTGTAAGGTCGGCACTCCCCATTCGTCATCAAGAATTTCTGTGGTTATGTGCTGTATACCCTCAAGATATCTTGTTGCCTGCTCTGTAGTCGGATCTGAATTGGAACTATCTATTTCCTGTAATATTGGCGTTAGGTTTTCAATATAATATTGTCCCGCCTGAACTCTTCTTTGAACTAAATCATGAAATGCGCGCTGCCAACGAGGAAATAGCCTTGATGCATCAATAGGAACATAAAACACTATAGAACTATCAAACCCAAGAAAGTAATATCCCATGCCAAATTCAGCCACATCAGAGTCTATAGACCTATCATCATCATAAATTTCTGGCTGCAAAGCTTGAGGATAATAATACCAACCTTCAATAGTAAAGTCGGCTATTTTCTTCATCAAGCCATCTATATTGTCAGCAACTACAGGCCTTCCTGCAAGATCTAATCGATCTGAAAGATCAACTAAGCTGTCTATTATTTCTTTATCCTGAAACATTATGATTCCTTGACTAAATCTTTAATATTAGTATTTTTATCGACTATATAATCTTATTATAATCAATCTATATTTTTTCCAAAACTCCAGATAAGTTTAGCGATAGCAAATACTCATACGCAACAGACTCTGTCTTAGAGTAATGATACCCGTCTCGTCTCGCCGCCGCAATATATTTGTCACAACCTATGTCAAAATAAACAACATCATCCCTTCCGATATTGCTTCCGATTCTTGACGATATAGATATCATAGGGAAGATTATCTCGTCTATAGCTTCTATTAGATGGCTTATAGCCGCCTTATGAGTCTTTAGCGATTCATCTTTTAGCTTAAACAAATCTTTTTCGCTTAGCTCTTCCGATATATCAACATTTTCTATATCATAGTTTATATACTTACTCATAATATATGATATATCATAATCAATGCTACTGGCCTTACTTTTAAGTTTCTTTATTAATTCAACATTTATATCAATAGGTGCTTTTACTATAATTAACTGCATACAATTACTTGATATTAAACCTGAGACCTATCTCTAAATCCGCAAGAAACATAGCGAGCTCTCTTGTTTTCTCTACGTTATTAAGGCTGTTTATAATGGTGCCCCACTTCCAAAGCTTATCATCAGGAAGAACCCAGCACGCGGCAAGGCTTCCGTTCGAAACCATCCTGACCCAAAGACCTAAGTCTGGGTTGGCAAGTGTCCAGCGGCCAACATCCATATAAATACCCGGATTATTAGCTGATATAAGTACTACAGGTTATTGATGCAGTTATTTACCTGTTGTAATCATCACTGTGTCTAACAACGTCATCTAGTTCGGTGGTTGATACCTCATATACATAAGAATCCTCTATCGCTTCAAGTCTATGTATTTCTTTTGGGCGGATATGAAAGGGGACACCCCTTTTCATTAAACTTGGAACTAAGTTGCTATCATCATCTTCAAGAATAAGTTTGGCAAGCCCAGATTCTAAAATCATGGTCTCCTCTTTTTTTTCATGATGCTGAAGAGACAGCCTACAACCAGCCCTTATAAAAAGAATTTTACCGATATAGCTATCTGTTTCAGCCCAAATATATTCATAGCCCCAGGGCTTTTCTATTTTTCTTGGTAAATCTATATTACTCATTTATACGCCGAGGGTCTTCATGAGATCTGGGGCGGCCTTCTTATATTTCTTAACCATTTTCAAATATCTCTTTTTATATATTCTGTTTGCCTTATTAAGAAGAGTTATTCCGTCTAAATGATCTATTTCATGCTGTATTATGTGAGCAGAAATGCCATAAAATCTTTCTTCATGAGTTTCGCCAAGGGGGCTCCTGTATTCAACAAGCACTTCGCTTGGCCTTTTTATCAAAGCAGAAAAGCTGGGCAAAGATAGGCATCCCTCTTTAATTGCAGATATCTCACTGCCGACCTCTTTTATGACTGGGTTTACCATTTTAACCAACCTAGACCCTCCGCCTTCGCCAACATCTGCAACAAGAATTCTCTTTGAGAGCCCAACTTGCTGAGCAGCAAGCCCAACGCCCCTGGTGTAATACATGGTTTCTGCCATATTTGACATAATTCTGCTTAACTCTTCACCAAACTCATCCTCAGCTACATCATCTGCTTTTACGCTCAAAGACTTATTCGGCGCAATAAGTATTCTCATCCTCATTATAACAACTCCTATATCAAGTTATGGTACTTCTACTTTATACCCAACTTCTACAAAAGAATTGTAATCAGGAACAGAATTTAAAAATACAGTATTTAAGTCGCTATCATAACTCCAGCCATATATAGCCTCGCCGTTAACGTAAACAACTATAGAGTCTTCAATTGGCTGCTCGCTTAACTCTATACTGCTTATCCTGCTTGTTAAAAATGAACTCTGTGATAGCCAAACAGACCAGTCTTCTGCACATATATCAATAGGATCTTTATTATATAAAACAGCTATCTCTTCATATTTTTTACCTATATCATACGTGTATCCGCACTCACTATCTTCAAGTTGTGTTACAGAGACAACATCATGATCTACGCCAGAAAACTCATCCTGAAGCCAGTCATAAAACAAATCTGAAGTTATAGCGCTTTGCTCGTCTTCGTCCGATATTAGAAACAATAAAAAATCTGCCTCAGGCCTTCGAAAGAAAATAGAGTCTTCTGACATAAGAAACGAATATGTTGCAGCAAACCCCTCCTCATACATGGTTGTTGGAAGCAGGCTTGGAGCCATAAGCATGTCTATCGCGGTAGAGGATGATTCGTATGGACCAACATATCCCAGGTTTGTTGAGTCCATCGTTATATATCCAAATCTATAATCTAGTGTTAGTGACTCTATATCGCCCCTAAGAAGCTCCATTCCATTTCCAACGTCCTCAAAGTTATCACTCATCGATCCGGATGTATCGAGCGCGACCAATATATCTAGCTCACCTACTTGATCGGACTGAACAAAGGAGTCTACCACGACTTTGGTTTCTGATTTATCCAACATTGTAACATCAGAGCTACATGATAGCATCAGTAGAGATATCAGAAATAGTATAAATGCCCTACACATCCAAGGCCTTCCTGTTATATAGGGTTTTTATTACCATATAATATGCATACTATATAAAAAGATTTATATTGAACATTATATCTTTTTGAATAGAATACGGAACACCCAACATTACATCCTCTATAGAGGATTCGATTATTATGGGACTAACTATTCCGCGAGATGTAAACTCTGGTTTTGTTATTTTTAATAGCTCTGGATTATAAGAGTAAAAATTATCGCCTTTATATGCTAGTAGCTCAAGGCTATATACAGTCTCATATATTCTATAAATATATTTTTTAACACCAAGTCCAAGGTTTTCAGATTTAACTAATGATAAAAAGCTTAACGAATTTATTTCGCTAAACCTCTCCTCTCTCATTTTTCAATTAGCCCTTCGTCTACATCTGCTTGTTTCTGGAACAGCTTCGCAGACCCCATCCATAACCGAGTCGAAATCTATATTGCTTGCCGGACTTATCCATAGCATATCCTCTACAAGCTGTGGGCCTCCGTAGAACGACATGTCTATTGCCCACAAAACGCCCACAAACCTTCCATGTCTATCATAAACACCAGAACCAGAACAGCCTAGCCAGCCATATCCATGAACTATTATTGCTGTACCATTCCTTGTTTGCTGTTCGTACCCAGACACCAACCCTCTTATTGTCATAAGACTGTGACTAGAAGGATATCCGGAGTAATACAGCATTGTGCCTACACCAGGATTCTCTTTCACTGGCTTATATCGCATTGGCGTTCTTGTTTCCATGCTGCCTATAAGGAGCACTGCCACATCAGCTTCGGGGTTGTTGTAAACAACCTGGGCAGGAAGTGACTCTTCGCCATTTACTGCAAATATTATCGATTCATCAGTTATTACATGAGATGCCGTTATAACAAGATTAAATCCATTATACAAAATATACGTTCCAGAGCCGTGTCCATACTGAGTTTTTACTTTTACAGCTGCATTTCTAACTCTCATTTCTGCAGATGAAAACTCCACCTCTGGAGATGAACCGGTATAAAGCATTGGCTGTTGAATTGCAACAGGATCCGCATATGTACTTCCTGATATAAAAACAGACATGAACAAAAAAAATAACACCTTACTTAAATAATCTTTCATTTTTTCTACCTCATTTGTTATTTAAATAAAATATTACCATTTAATCAAATCTACTGTAGTTCGTTCTCAATCCATCCAGTAACAATCTGCTCGCTCCACCCATTTATTCCATTAGACAAAACCATTTCTTTATCTATAATAACAACCGTTGGCCAACCAGTTATTGGATATCCAGTGGTGGCCGTACTATCGACAAAACTTCTGTCGCCAACTAAAACGGGAGATGTTGTTATGCCATGTTCATCCGCCCACTCTGCGGCCTCTCTTTCATCAACTTCTCCACCATACGCGTCTTCTACCAAGATTGTTATATATAGAAGCCCCTGGTCTCCATATTGATTCTGCATATTCTGTGCGGCTGCTGCGGCTACCCTACAGTAATAGCACCACATAGTTGAAAAGTCAATGACTATAACTTTGCCATAATGATCATACAAAGAAAAGCTATCTCCATTTTGATCATTAAGAGTAAAGTTACACGGATGCTCTCCGATTTGATGCCCACACTCATCCCAGGTTATTGGATTATGAACCTCTTCATTAGAAGAACTGCTGTCATTTAACGCAAGATCACCGGTGCTATCTTGACACCCTCCACATCCAAGTGCATACATCATTAAAAGAAAAGTACTAAAATATTTCATATAAACCTCTTTATATAAGATACTTATTAAGTACATTAAAACCAATATATTTATTGATTTCTAAGGCCTCTATCGTTCCATCCTCCATCTACTAAGTTTTTATGCATGAGGTGACCTGTCTCATTAGTATGCATAAAGCCCAGCGCGTGGCCAATTTCATGCTCTAAAACCCTGTCTAAAACCCTATGCTTCATTTTTATTACAGCATAGTGGATCTCAACTAAGCCATCACTACCTGGTGTTGTATCGTGCGTAACTGCGGTTGTGGCGGCATATCTCTC
>MDSZ01171119.1_pt1 | contig 17750 bp, 14 predicted proteins | sample 811201 | NCBI WGS metagenome assembly MDSZ01 (sample SAMN05326647, study PRJNA326480) | marine metagenome | isolation source: seawater | place: Indian Ocean: North | collected 2010
AACAACAACAACAACAACAACAACGAAAAATAACGAAAAATAACAACAACACATACGTACATAACAACAAACGAATAACATTCAGTGCACGTCATCCTTGTTTACAACAATCATCGCTAAAAGATTATAACTAGCCCCACTATGCTCCACCACGCGTGGCGACGATGACAAAGGCGATGACAAACACCGCGTACGTGATTGCTATGCTCGCCGCTTGCGCTTTCTTGAATGAAAATTTATGCACGAACGGGACCAAGAACACGTAATATGCGGTGACTGCGATGCCGTATTGCATCAACATTTTCATCGGCTTCGTGAAGTTGATTGGCACAGAAATACCTCTCAATCGGACGATTATGATGGAAATACCGGACCCGACGGCGAGTTGCGTTCCTGGCGAAGCTAAGGAGGCAGTGACGGCCATTTTCGCGTGGCCCATTCTGGCGACGGCAAGCATACCGGCCAAATCGCCCGCGCTCGCTCCCCACGCCATGAGCGTACCACCTAAGAGCGATTCACGGATGCCAAATATGTGACCGAACGCTTGGAACATGAAGACGATTTCATCGGCTAAAATGTGCATCCACGCGATGCCGACGACAAACGCGCAAAAGAGCATGATTGGTGAAGTTTTCGGATCGGTGCCTCGAGAGGGCGTCTTTGAGTGCGCGAGTTTCGCCCAGAACGCGCATATCGCGAAAATGACGTACGCAGAGAATTGCAATTCACCGTGATGTCCTCGGGCGGTGACGCCTTTTTTCAATTTCTTCTCCAATAAACTTCTCGCCGTGCCGTCAAACCCGAATAAAACGATTTCTAACATGCCAGCGGCGTATAAGAGAAACAACGGCGCGATGAACGCGATAACGGCGGCGTGTAACGGACGCACTCGCCCTCTGCTCGTAGAAGGCATGGTTAACGAAACTAAAACAACGATCCATCCGGTCAACCAAGTTGTTGGATCGTCTGACCATTTTTTTGCGCCAGATTGCATGGATAACCATCTTCGAAAGGAGGAAACGAGTGAGGAAAAATACTGTCCGAGAGAAAAGTCATCCGAATGCCTTCGACTTCTAATCGCTGCTCCGACTCTTTTATCTGCACCGCTGTCATCAGAACCGCGGTACGAGCCTTGAACGAACTTTTTGTGCAAATTGTGCATATTTTTGTTCGTTGTCGCCGTCGCTACACCAACGCCTCTCGGAGAACTCGCCGGCGAATGCACGCATTCATCATCCGAATCCTCGTCGTCCGTTATTTCATACATTCTGTGTAAATCTGCGTGATCGTCGTCGCTGCCTTCACCATGGTGACCAACCACCCCATATGTCATTTCTATGTTATTATCCTCCTCGTCACTCGCGTCTTCCAACACGTGACTCTTCACCGTCTTCATCCCGCCGCCGCCGCTACTATGTTTGCCGCTGCTATGACTATTATGACTACCCCCCACACCTTTCCAACTTATTGGAATCCAATCATCCACCCAATGCCTGCCGTATATCACAAAACACACGTAAAACGCGTACACGCTTAAATACATAAACCCAAACGCGAATGAAATTTGACCGTACGAACACATGGCGTACGAAATCAACAACAACGCGCAATAGTGCATGCAATCTCTCAAATACGGCACCGCTTCCACGGTCACTCCCGCTCTTCCGGGTGAGAACACAACCGTTAACGCCTTACAAATCGAGCACACGTAAATCCCGGCGCCGACTGATTCGCTCATCGCCAAGTTAAAATCTGGTTTTTCGCTGATGCACATCGCCGCTAACTGCGTGAAAATGTCCGGCGCCGACCCGCCCAGCGCTAACAGCGTCGCCCCGGCGACGTCGTCTGGAAGTTTAAACATTTTCGATATCGTTCGAATCGCTGGTGCGAAGAACACGTCCGCGACGATCGCGATCGCGCTGAATAAAACCCCGGCCCACGCGGCGAGCAACGGGATTTTCGCGCGCGCCGGCACGCCAAAGCCGAAGACGATGTCGTCAAAGTCGTCGCAGAAATAAAACGCGAGATAATCGATCTTCCCGACTTCGCACCCTTCGTTCAGTCTCGAGTGCGCGCACGGCGTCGGCGACGCGAACGGACGACATTCTCCGACGATTCTCTCGTCCATTATAGAGTAGTATTCTCAAAGTCGTCGTCGTCGTCACGTCGTCGTCGGAACAACACCACCACAACAGTCGAGATTATCAAATCTCTTTTTAAAGTCCCTCCTCCTGTGTGCTTTGAAGAAAAGAAATTTTTGTGAGGGTCCTCCTCCTCCTCCTCCTCCTCCTCCTACGTATATATAAATAACAATGCAAAGTCATGTCCTTTTTCTTCGACCAATTCTTAAATTACCTAAATATGATACCTTAAACTATAAAACACCCCTAAAATACTAGTTTAGGGTATCATATTTAGGTACTTTAAGAACTGGTCTTCCCTAATTCTCTCTCTAATTATTCTCTCTCTTTTTTTGTTTTTTTTTTTTTGAACACAGCGAAAACACCACACACAAAAAAATACAGTTATTACGATCTATATGCAATAATAAATACTGCACTACAGACGCGCTGATTACTGGTCAACTGCTCTACTGCAACATCTGCATTTTCTTGCATCTTTGACCTACTAGGCTTTCTTATCGCAGATCGAGTTACTCTGAAAACAAAAGCTATTTTCTGAAAGCTGAGAGATCGCTCTCTCACTCGTTATATATAAAAAAGCAATCATATCAATTCGTCTGATGATGACGATGCACCACCACCACCACGCGCTGTGGGAACCACCACCACCGTTAGTAGTAGTGCGCGCTGCTGCTGTGTTCTCTGCTGCTACTGCTTCGGTGGATGTTCGCCGCCGTTGGTGTTTCGATCGTCGTCGTCGAACGACAACGGCGTTGATCTTCTGCGGACGACGACGACGACCTCCTCCTCGTCGGTCTTTTTCGAGAAGACCAACGGCGAAAGGGAAGAGAGGCTTTGTGGGAGATGATGATGATGATGACAACGACGACGACGGGAGGCGAAGAAGAAGTCCGTTTCCACTCTCTCGATTCGAATCGACGGAAGACGACGACGTAAACGACGACGCGGCAGAGGCGACCCCGAGCATCCCGATCGGAGGCCGGTTTTTATGGGCGAGCGAAGGGAAATCGGTCGGGACTGGGTTGAAGAAACTTCCAGAGCACGACACGAACGCGCTCGAAGAAGGACCGGAAGACGTCTGGGTGCGAGAGATGAAGTTGAAACACCGAATACTCGACGAATACGGAGACGAGTGCGTGGTGTACAAAACGGAAGAAAACGACGAGGACGTCGACCGAGCCTGTCGAGAGGTGCTACACCGAGTGGTCGAAGTGGTAACAAAACAATACCCGGAGAGATACGTGCTCAAAAAGAGCGGAAATGGAAAAGAGAGATGGATTTCAATACCGAAACTCGATGGCTATACCGCGAGCGTCGAACCGAAATCCGGGAAGGAAGCGTTAGTCACCGCCGCGCGACTAAGTACGAATGAGTTTTGTGTGATGCGAAGGAGAGACGTAAAGAACGACGATGAGGAAGATGACGGGGATCTTTTCTCGAAAGAACCTTCAGAACACGAATTCGTGGCCGGTGTCGTATGTTTCTCGTTCGACCCTCGCAAGCGGGAAGGGAAGAACTTATCGCAACTTCACAAACCAGTGCCGAATTACGAGGAAAAAATAGCGAAGGCAACGAGAAGAGTGTTCGATAACTTGTTGAGTAAAATGAATGAAGATGGGCGACCCTTATTCCGTGCGAACTGGGCGATACAAAATAGTTCGGATCTAATATCTACCGATTTAGATTGGCACCCGACGAACGTAAGAATCGGCGGCGTAAAGAATAGGAAACATTTAGTAGAGGAAAGTAGTGGTTTCGGCGACATCGACGCCATGCACACCGGATATATGGATCCGACGCAAGGTATGCCGAAAAATGTTGGCGAGGTTGGGAGTAAACTGTTTACGCGCGTGGAATACGAAACGATATCAAAACTAGAGACGAATGGGTTTTCTTTATTCACGGTGAAGACATACTTAGAACCTTTAGAAAACTTCACGTCGCCGGAAGCGGCTGAGTCGCTGTTCGTCGCCATCACAGAAGCGAGTGAAAGCGAATTGAAGTATAAATCTTTAGAAAACACAGACTTGAAGAATTTGATCTTAGAATACTTAGTCTCGAAATTGCCGAGAGTACCTTCGACGACGACGGTATCGTCGAACGTCCTGAAATGTCCTATGGGTTTTTCCGCAAAGATGGAAGAAGAAGAAGAAGAAGAAGAAGAAGAAGAAGAAGAAGAAGAAAGGGAAGAAGCGAATATAGAACGAGAACGAGAACTGGTCGCACCTTCCCAGACGACAAAAGCATTAATACAAATGCACGGAATCACGCCGTGGACATCGTTCGACAAAAACATTGAAGACGCGTTTCCTATTCCACCTTCGTACTACACGAGTCCAAAAGTCGCACAAATAGAACGGGCGACGGTACTATCGCCGGAGAAGGGTTGGGTTTGTATTGGATGCGTCTCGGACGCGCCAAACGTCAACGATTATTTTACAACCACCTTGTTTTCTGATGAAAATTGTGATGAACATACGACTCATCCGTCCGTTATAGAAATAGTCTGCGTGCGAACGGAAGAGGATGCTTTTAAAGCGTACGAAAATGTCTGCCAACACCATTTCGCAAAGGTTGCGGGTGAGAAGAGAGGTACGTGTACTACCAAATCAGACTCATGCGTGGCGACATTGCAATGCCCGTATCACGGCTTCACGTACGATGTGTCGAGCGACGGAAAACTCATATCTGCAACTCGAATGAGAGGTATGGAAGAACGCCTGAAAACGATGCGACTCAGAGGCGATTACGCGTGCGAAACGTTCGGTCCGTTTGTCTTTCTTCGTCGACGGAAGGAGAACGATGTTGAGAGTTCGTCGTCGTCGCTACGATCCTTTTTAGGCGCAGCGTTTTCGAGACGAGTCGAAGACGCCGGCATCGATGTCTCCAACCGCGAGTCTTTTCGCCACGTCGCTCACGAAACGTTTGAAGTCCAATCGAATTGGAAAGTTTTCGTGGACAACTACTTGGACGGAGGCTTCCACGTGCCTTTTGCGCACAAAGCGTTGGTTAAAGAAGGTTGCGACATGAGCAAATACAAAACTACGCTCTTCGACAACATGAACTCGATTCAATTCGTGGACGTTAAAACCGAAGATGCGACCAATGCTCGCCTAGGCACTGGGTCGGCGACGTACGCGTTTGCATTCCCGAACGTCTGTCTCAACCGTTACGGTCGATGGCTGGACACGAACGTCGCCTTACCCCACCCTTCCGGTGATCCAAATAAGTGTGTGGTCGATTTCAATTGGTTCATCGAAGCAAAGAAGAGCGACGACGACGAAGACGAAGACGAAGATGAAGACAAATTCGTGCGGCAAAGCCTAGACGCCTCTCGCGTCGTCCAACACGAAGACGAAACGCTGTGCGCTTTGGTCCAAAAAGGTCTCCGCTCCAAAGTCGCCGCTTCCAACGCGGGTGGAACTACTCCGCAGCACGAGGGCGCGTATTCCCTCGAGTGCGAATCGATCATGTTTGCCTTTCACAAGAGGTACTATCAAAGTGCCATTCTAGAAACCTTGGTGTAACTTCTCCGCGCTCAAAGTGTATTTTGAAGACATAGTACTCTAAGTCCAACTTTTTTTAAGGGATTTATTTTTTATTATCTTGACCTCACACTTTAAAACCTTCCCTCATATATAATTCCCTATACTGTCGTCGTCATGAAAACGAAGATGCCGCCCGTGTTGTGTCTTCTCGTCCTCTTTCTTTCCGTCGTCGTGCTCTTTTTCTCCGAGTTCGCGCGCGCGCAAAAGGGAGGAGGCGACCCGATCCCGCCGCCCGAGGACGAGCTCGACGATTTCGAGGACGATCTGCGACGTGACTTTGGCGAGGTCCCACCACCAGTCATCGACGACGACGACGACGAAGACGACGACGACGACGACTCGTCGCTTCAATGGCCGCCACCAATGCCGGAAACGAAACATTTGAAGAAATACAGAGTCTCGCAATTGAAAGCATTTTTGGACGAAAGAGGCGCGACGTGCGATGCCTGCGCGGAGAAGTACGATTGGGTGAACCGCGTCGTCGACACGTGGAATTGGCCGAGGAAAACAGCGACGGACACAAGTTCGAAAACCACAAAAAATGCAGACGACGACGTAAACGACGACGAGGATGAAATGACTCCCGAAGAGAAAAGGCGCGAAGACGAGAGATTGAAAAGGATGATGGACGAGTTAAACGGCGACAAGGAGAGGGACTACAGCGGGATGGATCCGAAAAAAGCGTCTCTGTTGAAGAAGTTACAATCGAAAGGTTTGAGCTTTATGGGTGGAGAAAGCATGGACGTGAACCAGTTGGAGCAGTTGGTGAAAGCGATGGATGGAGTTAAAGGTAGAAGCGGCGAGGATCTTTGAATGTCGTTGAGGAGGAGGTCGACGAAGAGTTTTTAATTTGTATGTGTGTAATATTATATGGTACACAAGTTATTTTCAATCAATGGATTGGTATTACTTGAGCTGTTCTTCGCATTCCTTTTTCACTTCTTCGATGACGTGTTTCAACTCGGCGAAATTCATCAAAGCGCCTTCGGCTTCGACTTCTCGAAGGGCGCCGGTGTCTTTTGATTTAGCCGCTAATTTCTCGCCAATTTCAATAATCTCCAAGGAATCGTCGAATTCATTGGCGCCGTAGTGCGCGTAGGCTAACAAGTACCAGACATCGACGATGCCGTCGCGTTCTTCCAAGAGCTCTTCGAGAATTTCAATCGCGAGCGCGGCGGAGGTATCGATTTCCAATAGCAGTTTGGCGGTTTCGAATCGAAACTCAAAACTTACGTCGTAGTCTTGAAAGCGCGGAATGTATTCGTCACCCTCGTCTTCGTTCTCGTCTTCATCGTCCGATGATACGTAATCTTCTGCTCCCGGTGCCGGTCGCTTTCGTTCGTAAATTTCCCTCTCTTTCTTTGTCTCTTGGACCAATTGCACCGGTTTCCTCCACTTGGCGATGCTTTGTTTTAAACATTTTAAAGCTTCGTCTTTTTTCCCTTGCTCGTTTCTTAAAGACGCGAAGACTTGCATTGGCTCCGCGCTTTCTTTATCGGACTGCTGTGCTCTTTCTAGCAATTGTTCCACCGCATTTGCCGTATCATCGTCTACCGTGTTATCGCCGTCCATCCCGTCGTCCAACTCGTCTCGACATCCCAAAATCTGCTCTGCCAACGCGCAACACGCCGAACAGTGTCTATCCGCCACGGAAGCGTCCCCTTTTTTCATTTGCTCCTCTAATAATTCGAGGCCTTTTTTCGTGCACGCCGTCGCCGCTTTCCCGTCGTCCAACAATTGCCCGAGATACATAAACTTCTCGTACCCGCTGTTTGGATTCGCTTTCGCCGCGTCTCTCAACGCATCCAACGCATCTTCCTGGTCTCCGTACTCGGCTAACGCGTACGCGTAGGTTTCCAAAGCATCGATGCTCGATGGGTTTTTGCTGCATATGTCTTTCAATTCCTTTAATCCTTGTTCGATGCGATCGTACGATATGTGCGTCAGCGCCGATTCGATTTGTGTGTCCAATGCGCTCGCAGACGCCGCTTCAGAATCGTTGTTCCTCTTGGACATTTTGTCCTTTCCCTCGTGTCCTTTTTCGCCTCTCCGTGCCGCCGACGATTTCTCCGTCGCGCTCTGCTTCTTTCCTCCTCTCGGTGACTTTTTCTTCTTCCCGTTCGCGCCGCCCATGATCGATCCTCCCTGTTTTTGCTCTCTTTGCGCGTCGAACGAATTCGTTCGCTTTTTTTTTTCGCGTTCTCTCAAAGCCGCCGGCGTCTTCTTCTTCTTCGTCGTCGTCTCGATGTATTTTAAAAACGACGATGGCACACAAAAGCGGAGCTCCTCCGGCGTCTCTTCCTCTCTCTTCCTCTCTCTCTCTCTCTCTCTCCCTGTCTTCTCGCGCAACGCGACGCGACGCGACCCCGAAGACGTTTTGGAGACGACAACAAAGTGGAGAGAGTGATGAGTTTCTTCTTTCCAATTTTCTTTTTTTTTTTGTCGTTTCGAGGAAGAAAAAAAAAACTTTTTGTGTGAAATTTTCATCGTCAAAAATCGTCGTGCGAAATCCGAATTTTTTTGGTGTTTTAGCAGAGGTAAACAAACAGCGATGATGATGATGATGATGATGATGATGCGTATTACATAATCGCGCGCGTACCCGTGGAAATTTTTAAGCGATGACGCTCGCTTTAACGGCTTTATCGGCCGCGTCGTCGAGGTCTTTCGCCGCCTCTATGTTCAATCCAGAGTGTCGCATAATCCTGCGTCCTTCCTCGACGTTCGTGCCTTCTAAGCGCACGACTAACGGGATGTTCAAACCAACGACTTTGACGGCGTTCACGATGCCAGACGCAATCACGTCGCATTTCATGATGCCACCGAAAATGTTGACCAAAATTGCCTTCACTTTTGGATCTTTGTTTAAAATCTTGAACGCTTCGACGACTTGTTCTTCGCTCGCGTTGCCGCCAACGTCTAAAAAGTTCGCCGGAGAACCTCCCTTACCTTGAATGATATCCATAGTCGCCATCGCCAACCCGGCACCGTTAACCATGCAGCCGATGTTCCCATCTAAACCGATGTAATTTAAATCGTATTTCGCGGCTTCGACTTCTCTCGCGTCTTCTTGCGAGGTGTCTCGTTGCGAGAAGATATCTTTTTGCCTGTATTCCGCGTTGTCGTCGAAATTTAACTTCGCATCCGCGGCGTATAAAACCCCGTCCGTGGTTTCTGCCATCGGGTTTACCTCGATCATCGTGCAATCCGTCTTTTTGAACGTTTCGTACAACGCTTGAAACTGTTTCGCGGCGTCATCTTTATCCGTGCATCCCAACTTCTCCGCCAAATCCAACGCATCCTCTCTTTTGATCCCACCATTTTCGTCGTTAATATCTATGTACTTCTTAATAATCTTCTCCGGGTTGGATTCTGCCAGGTCCTCAATCGAAGTTCCGCCTTCTGCCGACGCGATAATCATCGGTTTCGCGCTTTTCCGATCCAACAATATCGCAAAGTACATCTCCTTCGCGAACTTCATCTTCCTCGCGACGAGTACCGCGTTCACCGGTTTCCCTTCCGGTCCGGATTGTTTCGTCACCAAAATATTTCCGAGCATCTTCTCCGCCGTTTCTCTCGCCTCTTCGTTCTTCACGATGTGTACGCCTCCTTTAAACCCGCTCTTAAACGTCCCTAACCCTCTCCCTCCGGCTAATATTTGCGACTTGACGACCACCTCGTCGTCGCCTAAACATTTCATCTGTTCCGAGGCTTTTTGCACTTCCCCTGCGGTCGCGCACGCGATAGAATCCGGCACGCGAACCCCGAATTTCCGCATGATATCTGCTCCTTGGTATTCGTGCACGTGTAAAAAACGTCTTGCTCCTCCCGTCGTCGTCGGTGTCATCGCGCGTCGCCCACGTCCTTCCAAACACCCGCCGAGATCCATCCAACGACGACGATTATTATTATTATTATGATGATGATGATGATGCGACGCCATCGACGACGACGACGACGACGACGAAAAAGAAGAAGAAGAAGAAGAACGCGTCCAACAACGCGCAAAAAAAGATCTCGTCGTCGGCAATGGCGCCCAACAAAGAAGAAAACTCGTGGTGGTGGCAACACCACGCATCATCCCTCTCGTCGTCGTCATGTCAAAGTCTCTCTTCTTCTTCTTCTTCTTCTTCTTCTTCTTCGTTTTCTTTTTTTTTTTTTGTAACGACTTTTTTGTCCTCTCTTTTCTTCTTCTCTCTTTCAAACCGTGTCACAAAAGGAGTCCTCAGAGAGAGATCAAAAAAAATTCAAAACCCTAAATAATGCATTTTTTTTTTGGAAAGAAAGAAGAGACCCGACTATAAAAAGAGGATTGGATTGGTGATGTTCTCTTCTCCATTACTATACGTATACCTACGTACTCTAAAGTGTTGTTGTAAAGAGAAGCGACTTTACCCACAACACCACCACAAAAACTTTTATTATATATACATGTGACGAACGATATGAAAACGACGACGACGACGACTTTGACGACGACGAGAGAAGAAAGAGGAGAGGAAGAAGAAGAGGAGTGGCGCCGGTTCGAGCGTCCTCTTTTACTCCTCGGTCTCGCGTCGGCCGCGGTGGCCGTGGTGTCGTACAAGAAGAAACGCACGGGCGCGTTCAAAGCGAGTTACGCGACGGCGTGCGTCTCGCTCGGCCCGGCGACGGTGATGACAGCGATGCCGGAAAGGAAGCGAGTCGAACGGACGCTCCTCGCATCGAAGTCGAAGGGTTTGGCGTCGTCGGTGGAAGAGGAAGACAAAACGCGGACTTTGACGCGAGAGACGATGGAACGGATGCGACGCGCGCACATCGAACGATGACGACTATGTGCAACGAATCTCTCTGTGGGATGTTGAAGTTCGTTTGTGTACTATTATAAGAAACAACTCAAACGCTCGCGGCGGCGGCACTACCATTTCTACTCCTACGACTAGATACTACTATTACGCGTTGTTGTTGTTGTTGTTGTTGTTGTTGTTGTTGTTGTTATTATTATTATTGCGCGTCTCTTCGACGCATCTCGTGCACTCGCAGACGAAACCGTACGCTTCTTCCAATTGCGCTCTTCGTTTGGCGACGTCTAAAGAACGCGCTTCGTTCAAATCGATGTACGAGATGGTGAACTGTTCGCCTTTTTTTACGTTCTCTTTGGCGACGAAGTCTATGAGATGGTTTCGTTGCGGCCACGCGACGTTTACGTTCGGCGCGCAACTGTGATTAAACATCGACCCGAGGGCATAAATAGCAGATCCGTTCGATGCACCCGTGCGAATGGATGAAGTTAATGTTCGTTCCATCATCGCTCGAAAATCTCCCTTCGCGGCGGCGTTCACTTTTGGATATTCGATCTTGAACGAATTCAAATGAAACCGCGTGGTTAAATCCGCGTACCAACGAATATCGAAAACCGAACGTATTTTCTGCTTATCGCTCTCGCTGTTGCGAATCTTCTCACACGATTCCAACGTTCGTAACAACAGCGAATGTTCCTCTTTCCATGATGGAAACATTTGCGTTTCGTCTACGTGCGCGTGTACCAACAAATCCGCTACGCTCGCGTATTTCTTCAGCGTTTTTCGGTCTATGGTTAACGCGCCTTTACCATCCTTTTTCTTCTTCTCGTTCCTATCTGTCTCCTCCACTTCTCTGATTCTCATCATCGCTTCCTCTGGCGTCATGCGATTCACCTCCTCCTCGGAAAAGTTCAACTCCTTCGTCAGTCGCAGCCGCACGCTTCGCGTCTTTACGAATGGAACGGTATTGCTCCTCCTCCTCCTCTCCTCCTCCTCGTCGCTTTCCATGCGAAGGCTTTTTTGAATGCTTGTCGCGGCTATTCTCAGTGCCATCAATGGAAACTTCAGTTGGTTTTCGTCGCAGTACTTTTCCATCTCTTCGCGGTTCATGCGTTTCTCCGCGTCGTAAAAGGTTTCCTCGGCTGCTCGTTCGCATTCGAAGCTACAAAATCTTTCTTTGGCAAAACGTTCTTCTTCTGTCTTCTCTCCGCAGCAGAAATAGCACGCCCACTCGTCGTTCCACAAAGTCGGGTGGCTCGAGATGGGTTTTTGAAGCGTCGTCGTCGTCGTCGTCGTCGTCGTCGTCGTCGTCGTTTTTCCATCGTCGTCGTCGTCGAAGAAGAATATCCGCTCGTTTTTTACCACATCTCGCAGCGCGAACACGCCTCGACCGTGTCTCGACGAGTGACCGAGGAACCAACGGTTTCCAATCGTCTTCAAAGTCGCACCAGCACCAAAGTCATCGTCGTCGTTCGTGCAGTCGTCGTCGTTCGAGGACAACGACGTCGACGACGACGACCAAAAGCGACGACTGCATAAACGACGCGACGACGACGACGACGACGCGACGAGGGAGGAGAAGGCTCGACGCATGTAATAAAGAAGGGACGTTTTTCAACGAACGAAAAAAAAAAAGAAAGGGAAAGGGAGGGGATGTGTTTAGGGTTTAAACACGTAGAAGGAGAAAAAAAAGTGGATAAAATGTGGAGAAAAAATCATCGTAAACACGCCACTCATCATTTCATAATCATCGTCAACGAACGCGTCGTCGTCGTCGTTCGAACAAAAAGAAGCGTCCCACCTCCCCCTCCCAAAACGCGCGCGAGAAAAGTGGTGAAATAGTGCTACGGCGTTGTTGTTGTTGGTATTCGCGAAAAATCAAACCCGTCGTCGAATACGAATCATCGTCTCTCAAAAGTTGAGAAGAATCATTTTTTTTCTGGTTTCGATTGATTAGACGTGAGATACGATGAGTCAAACCATGTTGTCGTGCACCGGGGCCACGAGGCCGACGAGCGCTCTTCTGAGACGCGAGAACAGGCGAACACAGAAAACGAGACGAATGGTCAGAGCAGCATTCGCGACGCAATCGTTTGGCCCGTGCTCTTGCCACGGTGGTGAGCACCTCTCAGATGAACGCAAAGCTGAACTCGTATCCGTTTGCGAACAAATCGGCGCCGCGGGGAAAGGCATTACGGCGTGCGACGAAGGTCCAGGGACGATTGGGATGCGATTAGAAAACGTTGGTATGGTCAACACGGAAGAGAACAGAAGAGCGTACAGACAAATGTTGTTTGAAGCGCCAAATGCGAATAAGTATTTATCCGCGGCTATTCTCGACCCGGAGACGTTGTACCAGAAATCCGACTCGCAGAAGCATAACGGCAAACTGTTTCCGGCGGTGTTGAGCGAGATTGGAATTGTTCCAGGCGTGAAGCCGCATTTGAAAGTGTACGCTTTGCCGGGTCAATCCGGAGCGACCGTCATGCAAGGTTTGGATTCGTTGGCAGTGAGATTGCAAGAGTATAAAGACGCCGGGTGCAAATTTGCCAAGTGGAGATCGCCGATGGATATCGACGTCGCCAACGGCCAACCGAGCGATTTGACGATCGAGACGAACATGTTGGACTTAGCTCGATATGCCTTGATTTGCCAAGACGTTGGTTTGGTTCCAATCGTCGAACCGGACGTGTCGTTGAAAGGCGACCACGATTTAGAAACCGCGGTGAGAATCAACGTCAAAATTCAATCCGTGCTGTTTAAAGCGATGTTAGATCACGGCGTATACATGGAAGGCGCTCTGTTAAAATCTAACATGGTCAACCCGGGTAAAAACTGCTCGAAAACGTACACGGTCGATGAAATTGCCGAAGCGAATTTGGAAGTCTTCCGAAGATGTTTCCCGACGGCGATGCGCTCGGCGAACTACTTATCTGGCGGACAAAGCTTAGAAGACGCTGCGGCTCGATTGGACGCCATCAATAAGAAGAAAACCGCTCGCGACCCGTGGAACTTATCTTTCTCCTGGTCCGCGGCGTTACAAATGCCTTTGTTTGAGTTGTGCCGAGGCAAAGACGAATTGCCGTTGAAAGAGATGGAAAAATTGTACGCGAAGGAGTTGGAAGTCGCCGGTAAAGCCGCGTTAGGGAGGCACAGAAGAAACGGAACGGATGGGGACCACATCGGTAAGTAAGTAGTAACAGTTTTATGCGTTTTAAATGTAATGCCGTGACGAAAGAATATCACCGATGCCTTTAAACAATGTCGAGGCGCTTTTTTTCCAACTGTTCCATGTTCTCGTCATCACATTTTATCCAACACGCTGATGAAGAATCTTCACAAAACGCGCGCCACGCAGACGATGAATGCGCTCGGCACTCCCCTTACGAACGCGTACCCGCGCCGAAACTTCTATTGCCCGTGTCGCGCCAAGTCGTTTCGAACAAATACCGCATCGTCTGCCTCGTCGTTCGCGAGAACGGATCGTGGTTTCGCGTCGTCGTCACCAGATGTGAAAGAACACAAAGCAATCGTCACGCGCAGAGAAACGATCCTCGGCGCCATCGTCGGCCTCGCCACCACTTCCTCGTTCAGTTTCGAGTCCGTTGCATCATTTGCCGCGGAAGGAGAGACTAAAAAACAAATCATTTTAATCACCGGTGGTAACTCCGGCATCGGAAAAACGGCGTGCGAGCAATTGGCTCGACTTGGCCACAAAGTGATTCTGCACGCGCGGACGCCCGCGAAGGCGGAACAAGCTAAGAAAGAGATTATATACGGACAACCAGACGCGGATATTGTGACCATGAAAAGTAATTGCGATTTAATGGATTTGAGAGAGGTGCAACAGTATTGCAAAGAGGTTTTAGAATATTTATCAAAGTCTTCGGATGATGGCGAAGAAAATGTGAGCGTGAAGAAGTTGGACTCGTTGATTCTAAACGCTGGGATTATGGCCGCGCCGTACGAATTGACGAAGCAAAACCACGAGAGTCATTTTGGGATTAACCATTTAGCGCACTTTTTGATGTACGAGAATTTGAAGCCGGCGTTGTTCACGGAAGATAGTAGTAAAGGACCGGCGAGAGTAATTTCCGTGTCGTCTTTGTTGGCGTTGATTGGCGAGCTAGCATTAGACTTGGACGATTTGGATTTCGAGAGGAGAAAGTACGACAAATGGTACGCGTACGGCCAATCGAAAGCGTGCAATATTTTGTTTGCGGACGATTTAGCGCACGAAAATAGCAAATCAAAACTCGTCGCGAATTCGTTGCATCCCGGCATTGTGACCACAGATTTAGTTAGGTATTCGTTTCCGGATTTAATCGCGTCCAAACGCGACCCGGAACGTGAACGATGGATTCGCGAACAGGCGAGAAAGATTGGTATTCGCGACGCGGATGAAGGGTGTAAGACGCACGTGTGGTTAGCGACGAATGACGCCGCTTTAGAGACGAGCGGTGAGTTTTTCGTCGACCCAGGATTGGTGTACCCGGGCGCGACGAGGCAACAACTCGTGGAAGCCGGAGATTGGTTTCTCGTAAGCGGAGAAGAGTTTTTAGCGCCTGAGCTGCAATTTCCGGCCAGATTGTTCGATGGTTGGAGAAACGACGAGATTAGAGTAAAATTAAGAGAACGTTCGCAGGATATGGTGAGCGAATTTCTCCTTTAAAATATAGTGAGCGATAGATACAGCGGCGCGCATTCATATAATTGAAACTATTCTAAAAAACTAGGACGCACGAACCCACTTTTGAACACGTGCACGGCAGTATCGTTAAATGCGCCGTTATTTAGTGCAAATTTTGACTCCTTCGTTTCGCCTTCCAACGATAATTCTTTCTCAACGCATTCGTTTTCTGCGTTTCCAACGACCACGACTCGCTTTGGTTTCCGTTTCGTCTTTGTGGTTAATCTCGAGTTGTTCGCGAACGACCATCGCTCGTGATAGTTTGAAAACTTATTCCCGCACAAAAGTATCCGTCGCATGGGATCAGTTTCACTGCCCGTATTCACCCACCGATGTTCTAAGATCTCCTCGTATAAATCTGCCTCGCAGTGCGGCATATACGCGAACACCGTTTCATTCCTATCATCATCATCATTATCGTCGTCGTCGTCGTCGTCGTCACCATCATCCTCCCTATTCTCCACGAACGCTTTCGACTGCTCCGCCGACCACGCTTCCACGCGAACACCTTCTTTCTCCACCTTCATTCGTTTCAAAACCTCCACATCCACCTTGCCAAACGCTGGGTCGTAGACGCACACCTTCTTCACTTCGCTCATCAGTTCTGCTTCTTCTACCAATAAAATCGCAAACATCATCTGGTACCGACTCGTCGCCGAGTGTCTGAACGACCCGGTGCCTAAAACAATCATTTTTAGTACGTTTTTAAGTCTTTCGGAGACGAGTTCGTCACGCTTGAAAACGTTCATCGCGCGTTTGAAGAAAGACGATTCGTGGACGTCTTTTTTCGCGCGCAGTAGCTTTCGCGTCGTTTCGTTCACGAGCGATTCAAAAGACGCGGGGTTTTCGTCGTCGTCGTCGTCTTGGTCGTCTTCTTCCCCGAAGCGGAACGTCGTTTTCGCGTTTTGGATGTGTTCGAGGTGGGTTTTACCCCGTGCCGAGCGTTTGGACGAGACGACGTGCCAAACATCCTCCTCTCGTCCTTTTTCTTCCTCGCTGGCGGTGTCGTTGCTCTCGTCGGCATCCGGCATGGCTCGAGCACTCTTATTATTCGCGGCCACGAACCATCGTCGTGTCTTTGTTGAGTGTTGTTGTTCGTTGTGACGAGGAGGAGTGATTGTAATTCATTTTTTTTTGTTCACTTTTTATTACACCTGATGATGATTTTTCCTAATTCGCTCGTTCGCGTTCTACATCGACGCGTTTATTTACAATGCCGACGTCACGTTCTCTCTCAACACTTCAGGCTTCGCCCCGGACCATTCCGCGATTTTTTCTCCGTTTTTCCACAGCATGAATAAAGGCACGACCCGAACGCCCCACTCTTTCATCAACGCTCTCGATTCGGTATCCGTATCGCCCAAGATTTTCACGAACGTCGCCTTATCCCCGAACTCTTCTGATAACCCGACAAAAGTTGGATAGATGACTTTGCACGGACCACACGTTTTCGTGGAGATTTGGACCGCGATGAGACCGTCGTTGCCGCCGGTGACTCGTTCCCATTCTGCTTTGTTGTTGGCGAATTTCACGTTTCCATCGCCTCCGTCGGCTGCCGACGCCGCTTTGATTCGGAATCGTCGGCGGTTTTGTCTGCTATTTTTTTACGAAGAAAGAAGAAAGAAACGTGCCCGTGAGCGAAGTCGAAAGACGCCGGCAATACGATCGTTTTTTTATGCTACGAGTACGTGTACAAACGCGCGCGCGTCCAATCCAAACGAGGGAATGTTGAGTCACATCCCTTCCAAAGTACACACAAAAGACGACAACGATGAATGTGCCTGAGCTCTTTTCGACCATCTCGCGTCTCAAAGCTTTTGCCCGTCCTCTCCACGCGCGCACCGAAAATCGAACGTTGGTTCGAATAACGGCTTTGTCCTCTCGAAAAACACAGTCGTCGTTCGTCAAAAACGAAGACGGCTTTATAAAAGAAAGCGCGTTGTTGTTGTTCAAAAAGACGTCGTCGTCGTCGTCTTTCTTCCGCGCGAGATTCAAAGTCGTCGACGATTTGCCTCTCACCTTCTTTTCCTCAAAGTTCGTCCGTCCGACGATGGTGCAAAAAAAGAGATCGAACTCGATGTCGTTGCTGCTCTGCGCATCGCGAGCATACTACTACTGTTTCTTCGCGCGACGTGTACTGTTACGCGCGTATAAATATATATATAAATAAATATATGAGCGTGCCTCTCTCTCTTCTGCACTTTTCCAACAAAGTCCTCTCCCTTCTTCGAATATGGCGCTTTTGCGCGCGCGTGTGTTAATGTGTGGTCTGTCTTTTGAAGTTGACGATGATGGGGGTTCAGAGAGAAGAGAGAGATACTCTCTGTTTTATTTATTTTTTTTCATTGGTCTCTCTCTTCTTCTTCCTTTGTCTTTTTTTTTGGATTTATAAAATCATCTCTCTCAAAGTGTCGAAAAAAAAGAGCGAAAAAGAAGAAGAAGAAGAAGAAAGAAGAGAGGAATTGTCGAAAAAAGAAAAAAGAAGAGACTATCTGAGAGAGTCCTAACTCGCACCTTAAAAGAGCTCCCGAAAGGTGAAAAATAAGGAGGTGCGTTAGAGGTATGTTGAGTAGAGACACTATTAAAA
>MDSZ01212058.1_pt1 | contig 17750 bp, 12 predicted proteins | sample 811201 | NCBI WGS metagenome assembly MDSZ01 (sample SAMN05326647, study PRJNA326480) | marine metagenome | isolation source: seawater | place: Indian Ocean: North | collected 2010
CAAGTAAATCGAGCTATTGACCATATCTGCTACGAAAATACCCGCTATCGCCTTGGATGAGGGCATGTTAGTTTTGACTATATGAGCTTTCGAGGATTTTCAGGGATCAAACGAAAGCCGCGAAGCAACACTTATACGGTCACGGCAACTCAGTCGCACAAAGAAAAGGAGTGCGAATAGGGGCCGAGGGCGTCCGATTAACAAGCAGGAGATACCGATGTGGGCGATTGTTCCCATCAAGACGTTCGAGCGCGCGAAACAACGACTGGCTGACGTCTTAAACGAGGAGGAACGACGCTCACTAATGCTGGCCATGGCGCGTGACGTGCTTACCTGCTTATCCAAAGCTGAACACCTGACGGGCATTTTAATCGTTTCTCGTGCATCCGAGGCTGATGTACTGGCTTCGGCTTTTTCCACCGAGCGCTTCGCTGAAAGCCCTGACGCCAATCTCGCTGGTGCGCTCACCCAAGCCGCCGACTACCTTGTTGAGCATTTCAATGCTACGGGTGTATTCATTGTGCCCGCGGATGTGCCGGGTATTAATACCGATCAGGTAGACGAACTGATTCAATCTAATACCTCGGTAACCCTTCTTCCTGACGCCGAAAATATTGGCACGAATGGCATGATCTGCAGCCCGCCGAATGCCATCCCATTTATCTTCGATGGCAAGAGTTTCAAACCACACGCTGATGCCGCCTTCACCAACGGTATGACGCCGCGACTAATTCCGAGTAGTTGTTTTGCGCTGGACATCGACACGCCCGGCGATTTACAAACCTTGCTAGCAGAACACTCGCGCAGCCAAACCGCCACCTATTTATACCGATCAGGTATCGCCCGCCGTTTGGCAAACCGGCAGTCAAAACCGGAGTCCAAGACATGAACAGTCTACTGCAACAAGTGCGCAAAGGTGACCGTTTGGGTGACGACGACGCGTTGACGCTCGCAGAGTTTACCGACACCAGAGCACTAGCTGATGTGGCTTCTGTTCTGCGCGATCAAGGTTTTCGTAATACCGTGACCTATTCCCGAAAGGTCTTTATTCCGTTAACACACCTATGCCGGGATGTTTGCCACTACTGCACATTTGCCCGAGTACCGCGCAAAGTAATGGCTCCCTATATGAGCATTGACGAGGTATTGGAGGTTGCCCGACACGGGGCTAAAATGGGTTGTAAGGAAGCACTGTTCACTCTTGGCGAAAAACCTGAACTGCGCTATCAAGCAGCGCGCGACGCGCTAGCTGAAATGGGCTACGAATCCACGACTGACTATCTGTTCGCTGCCGCTAAGGCTGTGTTCGAAGAAACCGGCATGTTGCCCCACTTAAACCCTGGCAATTTGGAGTCTGAAGAACTAGCCCGATTAAAAACGGTTTCGCCTTCTATGGGCATAATGCTGGAGTCGGCATCTGAGCGGCTCTGCGAAAAAGGGATGCCCCATTACGGCTCGCCAGACAAGGTTCCTGCGGTCAGACTGCAAACACTGGCGAACGCCGGTATCGCCAAGGTGCCGTTTACTACCGGTATTCTTATCGGGATCGGGGAGACCCGCCTTGAGCGCATCGAGAGTCTGCTGGCCATTCGCGCGATTCACGAACAGTACGGCCATGTGCAAGAAATCATCGTGCAGAACTTTCGCGCTAAGCCTGAAACCAAGATGGTCAATGCGCCGGAGCCGGATCTAAACGAGCTGCTTTGGACGATCGCCATTGCCCGCCTGATTTTCGGGCCAACCATGAGCGTGCAGGCGCCACCCAACTTGAGCCCAGGCGTGCTACCTCAAATTGTCCAAGCCGGAATTAACGACTGGGGGGGCGTGTCACCGGTAACACCTGACTTCGTGAACCCCGAAGCTCCCTGGCCGCACTTGGACGAACTGGCTCGAGAGACAGCCTCAGCTGGCAAGTTTCTTACCGAACGTCTAACCGTCTATCCCGATTACGCGGTAGATCTAGATCGTTGGGCACACTCGGACCTGCATGTACGTATGCTAGAAATGATCGATGCAGAGGGCTTCCCTCGCATCGACGAATGGTGCCCTGGAGATGTCGACATCTCGCCACCAAACGAAGTAATGAGCGCGATCGTTAACACACCACGGCATGTCAGCGCAGATATCGCCGCGCTGCTCGATAAGGCTAGCGCCGGAGAAGCGTTGCAAGAGGCCGAGATTATTCGGTTGTTCCAAAGCCGAGGCGACGACTTCTCGGCGGTGGTGCAGCGTGCAGATACCCTGCGTGCACAGACTAATGGCAATAGCGTTAGCTTCGTCGTGAACCGCAACATCAACTACACCAACATCTGCTACTTCAAATGCCAGTTCTGCGCCTTTTCTAAGGGCAAGCTGTCAGAAAACCTGCGCGGGCATCCCTACGATTTATCGGATGAAGAAATTGCTCGACGTACTACTGAGGCATGGGAGCGCGGCGCAACGGAAGTGTGCATGCAAGGTGGAATACATCCGGAATACACCGGCGAGACCTACATCAATATCGTGCGTACGGTTAAGTCGGCGCAGCCAAACATGCACGTACATGCGTTCTCGCCGCTAGAGGTGTGGCAGGGCGCAGCTACCCTTAACATGGACATCGGCGAGTATCTGCAGCAGCTGAAAGATGTTGGGCTCAACACGCTCCCTGGCACTGCCGCAGAGATTTTGGATGATGAAGTACGCGAAATCATCTGCGCTGACAAGATCAATACCCAACAATGGTTAGATGTTATGGAGACAGCCCATAGTGTCGGCTACAAAACCACCGCCACGATCATGTACGGCCATGTTGAGAAACTCGAGCACTGGGCGCGACATCTTATGCGCGTGCGCGAACTTCAGGAACGCACTGGCGGGTTTACCGAGTTTGTACCCCTACCCTTTGTGCACATGGAAGCGCCTATGTACCTAAAAGGTAAGGCACGCAAAGGCCCGACTTTTCGAGAAGCGATCTTGATGCACTCGGTAGCCAGACTTGCACTAAACGGTCAGATCGACAACATCCAAACCAGTTGGGTTAAGATGGGCCACGAAGGGGTCAAGGCCTGCCTAAACGCGGGTTGCAATGATCTTGGCGGTACCCTGATGAACGAATCCATCAGCCGTGCAGCGGGCACCCAGCACGGACAAGAAACGAATCCACGACAGATGGCCAATCTGGTTCGGCGTCTCAACCGTGATCCACAGCAGCGATCTACCAGCTACGGCACAGTAAGCGAAGAGCGAATCAAAGCAGGCTTAGCCCAGGGCGAATTGCTGGAGATCATAAATACGCCTGCAGAAAAGTACGAGCGAAAGACACCGTCTGCGCAACTTATTCGCAACCCAGCGCCAAGCAGAGCATCTCTTGCTGATCGATCCGGGGGCTAACCAAGACTTCCGCGAACACGCATCTGAGCGTTAAATCCGGCCGGCACCTAGGAAACGGACAATGGAATGAATTTAGCTTATTGAGGGCAAAGCGGATTCAGGCCATCGCCTTCATAGGTGTTAACTTCGCTGACCACTCCTATGATCGAGAACGATACGCAGAAGTAACACTCATTGCCCAGCAAATACTATCGGCAACAGCGATAGCGGAAAATCGCGCTCTGAGCGGAAATTGGCAGCGGCACTGAAGATTTCAGATCTTGAAAAGTATCACCCAAAACAAAACCCACAATCGTGGCAACTAGATTCTTCAGCCATTTCAGTCCACTTGCATGTATTCACCCTCCCATAGGACACCCTCCTAAACGAGTGTTTCAGGCTGGCTCACGAACCCGTTTTAGCTAAAACAGAACTCGGCAGATGACCGAAAATTTGTCTCAAAACGTGTCATGCATCGCATGGAATCCGATAAGGTTCAGATTCAAGGGAGAAGAACACCATGACACAAATAAAATACGACTTCGGCAGCGGACGATCTGATCCGGCGACTTTTCCAGTGGCAGCGCTACAGGCGGCCGCTAACAAAGTGATTGAGGAACAGGCCGAAGCGCTCACCCAGTACCCCGGCAACCTTGGCCACGCAGGAATGCGCGCTGCCATGGCCCAGCGGGAAGAAGACCGTGAAGGCATCCGCATCGATCCAAACCATCTGCTACTGACAAACGGCTCTATGCAGGGAGTGACACTCACCGCTGAGGCGCTGCAGGAAAATCACGGCGATACGGTGCTCGTGGAAGAGTACTGCTATCCCGGCACGCTGAGCGCCTATCGCTCTTTAAAGTACGACATGGTGGGCATACCGTTAAACGAGGGCGGCATGTGTCCTAACGCAGTGGAGCGGGAGCTAGACCGCCTACACAAGGAGAAGCGTCTACCAAAGTTCATCTACACGATTTCGACCTATCAAAACCCTACGGGCTTCGTCATGCCCAAGACCCGCAGGCTGCAGATCATTGAAATGGCCAAGCACTATGGCGTGCCCATTGTTGAAGATAACTGCTACGCCGATGTGCATTATGAGGGTCCATTAGAGCCAGCATTTTACGCGTTGGATGACGATCCCAACCAAATCTACCTTTGCTCGCTCTCCAAAATTTTGGCGCCGGGGCTGCGTCTGGGCTACATCTATGCACGCCCACCGATGCTCGAAAAGATAATGAGCCGCCGCCATGACGCAGGCAGTAACTATCTCGCTGCCGCCATTGCCGCGGAGTTTTATCAGGACGGTATTCAAAAGCACGCCAAGGCCACCAACCCGGTGCTAAAAGAAAAACGCGACCTTACCCTGGAGGGTTTAGAGTCCGAGCTAGGCGACATCTGCGTCTGGTCAGAGCCTATCGGTGGGCTGTTCATATGGGTTCGTCTACCAGACGACGTTGATATCCAGGCCCTGCGACCGCTAGCGTTAGAGAAAGGCGTGAATTTCCTACCGGGCCAGAGTTTTCACTATCGGCGCGATCGGGTGCCATATCTGCGCTTGGCTTTTGGACACCTAACCCAAAAACAGATACGCGATGGGCTACCGATTTTAGCGCGCTGTATTAAGAGCTGCCGAAGCAGCAACGAGCGGCGGGAGTTTGCTAGCCTGTTTGTCTAGTAAATACAAGATTCACATTGAGAAAAGACCCTATCAAAGCAAACTAGGAGATCGAATGACAACCATGCTCACAACCGGTGACCAATTTCCGGACATCGTCCTAACTAGCACGGCAGGCGATACCATTACCCTGCCCGCTGATTTGGAAAGCCAGTATACCGTCGTGCTATTTTATCGCGGCCATTGGTGACCCTACTGCCGCCGGCTGTTAGCCGGCTATGAAGAACGCCGTGAAGCGTTCTCAGCAGAAGACGTCAGCATCATTGCCGCCACGGTAGATTCCAAAGAAAAAACACAAGAGGTGGCAAAGCCGCTGAACTTTCCGGTTGCGTATGGCATTACCCGCGATATCGGTAATGCTCTGGGATCATGGTGGGATGAGCGGCGAGATTTCATTCAGCCCAGCGAATTCGTGTTGAGCCCCAAAGGCAAGGTAATGTTTTCTGCCTACAGCAACGCCCCGGTGGGACGGATGGATCCCGCAGAGACCCTGACCCTGATCAGGTACCTGAACAGCATTAAAACCTAGACCGCCAGGCTAGCCCGCCTTTAGTGCGAGATTCAGCACGGCCCTGTAGCTGGGCTGAATCTCCATCTGCTCGCCGTAACCTTTGTCGAGCAGCATTCGATGAGCATCTGCCAGCTTGTAGTGCGGACAGTTCACCACCAGATGGTGCTCGAGATGGTAGTGCACATTATAGGGTGCGATCAGCGCCCGCTCCCACCAGCTCGCAAGGGTTGTACGTGTATTACGCAGGCGGTCGTTGTCATCGGGTACCACGGCGTGCTCGCCAATATTCCGTAACCGCACAACAAAGCGATTCCAGGTAAAGGCAGGCAAAATCCAAAGCACAAAATACATGTACCAGACTCCTGCAGAGGCGAAAACCGCCAAAAATGCCACGTTGATCAACACGTTGGGGCCAATCCTAGGCCATGCGTGTTTGAGCTTCTCAGCCAGCGTATTGCCCTTGAAAGCAGCCTTGACGATGCGTCCGTATTGTTCCCAGCCGGTTTGTCCAGTGAGGTCGCGGATCACTTTGCGCCGAAAGGAACTCTTGGTAACAGGAAACGGTTTCGAAAGCACTAGGTCTGGATCGTTTTCTTGTTGCGTATTGGCGTGATGCACCACATGGTATTTTCGATAGTTATCAATCTTTTCGTCAGTAAAGGGGCGGTTCAATAGCCATTCGCAGACCCAGTCATTGAGCCTGCGGTTTTTGTACAATGCGCCGTGGGCACCATCGTGAGTGAGTACAAACAGGCCCAGCTGTCTTGCACCAATAATAATGACGCCTAAGGTGATGGTGATCGGATTGGGAAACAAACAAACCGCGATCCAGGTACCGACAATGACCGTCCAGCAGTGCGCAATTGCCAGTGAGCTGCGCCAAGAATCCACTTCCCTTAGGTAGGCAATTTCATCTGGGTTAAAAAAATCTGTTGGCCTCTGTAGCACTGATGCTGATGTGTCGTCTTTATTCATCGTTTCTTCTCTTCGATCCTCGCACCAATATTCCAAACGAGCCCGGAGTGATTTTGAATCATAGCGCTCGTGTCTTGCCAAGCCAACGCCCTAACGATTGACGACTTCACTAAGCTGTAAATCAGCGACTTGTGCCTTGGAGAGCCCCAGCTGACCCAAAAGAGTTTCACAGGCATCACCAGTACGGCATGGGCCCTGTAGGGTTCTGTCACTCATAGGCCAAGCCGACATTGCTCCATGTCGAACGCCTGCACCGTGAATCGGGTGCTCGAAAGTCACTGCTAGGTCACAACTGGCAAACTGAGGTTCTCTAATGCGTAAGCCTGTCACTGAGCCATCAGCACGCACCGCGCCCAAGCCCAAGGGAAGTAACCGATCCTGCCAATAACTAGCATCTTGTGTCAGAAGGTTATCTAAGGTGCCAATTTCTTCGAGCAAACGTTGCTGGTCAACCTCTCGGTCAATACTGATCATCAGCCACCCTTCACGGCACGGATACAGCTGCTCGAAACGCCCCTTGCCCCGGTAGTCGCTATCTAACGGTAGCCTGGCACTACCAACACCAACGTCGACGAAGTCATCAAAATTGGCATAGGCGTTGGCGCCGAACATATCAATTTCCACCTTCTGCCCCTGCCCAGTTTGGGCCGCGGCTAACAATCCCATTACCGCCGCACTGGCCACCACGAAGGACGTATTGGGGTCCGGATTCAGCTCATTCGCTCGAAACAAGCGCCTGCTCACATCCAGCAGCTCGTCATAGACCAGCGGCGCACTCGGCAGTTCGCCGAATTGATAGAGCACACCCCCCAGTGCGGCGCCAGGCACGGGATGCGTGGAGGGACGGATCTTGCCGGGACCTTGAGTGCCGTAACCGGTGGCTGACAAGTGCACCAAACGCTCATTGCGTTTTGATAGGGTCTCGTAGTCCAGGCCTAGCCGCTCAGGCACACCGGGGCGATAGTTGTGGATGAATAAATCGGCGCCAGCAACCAGATTCTGGGCGATCTTTTGGCCCGCCTCGCTCTTTAAGTTCAGCCCAATACTCTCTTTGTCGGTATTGCAGCGATCCGCACCAAGACCAAAGGCCATCAGGCGGAATGGATCTCCAGCTATTGGCTCTAGCTTGATCACCCGGGCGCCCAAGTCTGCGAGCATTGAGGCGCCCAAGGGTGAGGCAATGATGGCTGCGGCCTCAACGACGGTAACCCCCGTGAGTGGTAAGGATCGAGTCGCCATACTAGTGGCGCTTGTCTCCCCAGACCCCGGCGTGAATCTTCTCGGCAACGCTAGGTCAGCTAAGGTGAAGTCCACGGGCGGTGGGGCAACAGTTCCTGGTGTACGTTGAAATCTCCCAAGCACGCCCAGCTGAGGGAAGCCGTGGCTGTCATCGCTATGCCCATTGGCCACAATATCGGGGTCCTGCATGGCCTGCTGAGTACTTTGATAAGGATGCGACGCCACTCCCCCGTCTGCCTCAAATTCCCTCATCCACTCATCCAACGTACGGGTCGCCATGTGCTCACAAACGCGCTGGCGAAAACCCTCGATAGCGGTCTCATCGGGCGGGTCTTGCCCGAATAAAGGATCACTGAGAATGTCGCTCAGACCTGCAGCCTTCAGAAAATTGACCTGCAGGTGAGGAAGCAAATTACCGAGCTGCATCCAGCGTCCGTCTGCACACTGTACCGGCTGGAAATTCAGCATGGGCAGGACTTCGAGCGGATTAACCACTGGAAACGGAGACTCATCCAACTGGCTCGCACCCAGGGCCACGAGGTCGTAGGCTGTCAGCGCCCGCAAAATCGAGGCTTGTTGACGTTGGCCCAAACGACCAGACTGGCGCGCCACGAGTTGCGCCAAAACACCTGTCAAGGTTGCTTGTGCAGCGCCATGGGTACCCACAGGTACCGCCGAGTAAACCGGTCCAGGTCGCTCTGCGACACCCTCAAAAAGCATCATGCGACCGATGGCTGCGGCTACCAGACTCTCTTGCGGCATCCCGCGATCGCCATCCGCCGCAAGGATTGAAAAAGGATTATCGTCACCAAAAGCGCTGACCTCTGCATGCACCAAGTCAGGACGTCTGGTGCCCAGGGCAGACCAATCAAGGCCCAGCTCTCGAAGGCGTTCGACGCTGAGGTCGGTGACAAAAACGTCAGCACTGGCAAGAATATGCTCGCGGATCGCGTCAACTTCAACTTGCGCTGCGTCATTGGTAGCGCTCAGATTCACGGGTATACGGCTTTTGCCGCGATGCCAAACGCGGTATCCCTCGCCCAACGCTTCTGCGTTAGGCATGATGCGGTTCTGTCTTCCGTATTCAAACCAAATAACGTCGGCACCGAAGTCTGCCATGACCATTGTAGCCAGACCGGCGGCGGGACTTTGGCTAACCTCTACGACTGTCCGGCCTGCTAAAACTGACTCCACAAGCGCCTCTCCTCACTTCCTTGCTATCAAAATCTACCAAAGTCCTTGGCTTGGCAACCCTTCCACGAGCGCCTATGCAAATCACCAGCAGCGCTGTCATCACCCAGCAGCTATACTCTGCCTATGAGCATTATACGACCTACGTCCTTCGACGAAATTACCTACCCCATAAACGAGCGCCCCGCCAAAGGTGAACTTCAAGAAGTAGCGCCCGGCGTTTTTTGGCTAGCCATGCCGATGAGCGGCTCCTTGGCGTTCATCAATTTGTACTTACTTGAGGATCATGGCGGTTGGTGGATTGTCGATACCGGGTTGTCCAACGCACAAACGACGCAGGTGTGGGAAGACGTTTTTATCAATGCCATGGATGGTCGGCCTGTGCTGGGCGTCATTTGCACCCACATGCATCCAGACCATATTGGCCAAGCCAAACACATCACCGATCGCTTCCGATGCCCGCTCTATATGACTCAAGGCGAATACTTTCAGGCTCGGGCCTTCGCCAATAGTGGCGGTAACTCCCAGTCTGGATGGATCGGTGAGAAATTCTATGTGCAAGCTGGCATGTCCAGGGATTACCTGGAGAAATTGGCCAAAATGTGGGCGTCTCGCTCGTCTGAAGGGATGAGCATGCCGACCATGGTGCAAGGCTACGAGCGTTTGCAGGACAATCAAATTCTGCGCATCGGCGAGACCGACTGGCAGATCATCGTTGGCTCTGGCCACTCTCCAGAACACGCTTGCCTTTATAGCTCGGCCTTAAAGGTGCTGATCTCAGGCGATCAAATTTTGCCCATCATCACTTCCAACGTCAGTGTGCACCCCACAGAGCCCAACGCGAATCCGCTAAAAAACTGGATGGAGTCCCACGATCACTTTTTAGATTTGATTCCCGAAGACACCTTCGTTTTGCCCGCGCACAATCTGCCGTTTTTTGGAGTTAAGCCTAGGCTACGCGACCTGATTAACCATCATGAAGACCGTATGCTGGCTATCGAGGAGGCCTGTGTGGAACCTCAAATTGCCAAGGATCTGCTGCCAGTACTGTTCGCACGCGAGCTGGATTCGCGACAAACGATGATGGCCCTGGGTGAAGCAATCGCACATGTCCATTTGCTAATGCACCGCAATCGCCTGCATCGCGTGTCGTCGAACGACGGTGTTTTTCGATATCTCTGCGTAGACCCTAAATTTTCGCAAAGCGTCCACCCGAACGATCACAAGTCGCCTAACGATCAGCCTGCCTATGTCTAAGCAGTTCGTGACAAAAAGTTAACGCCTTGCCAGAGCATCAATCAAACCTACGGCGTCAGGCCAAGGCGTTTTCATATCGCGTTTTGGAATGGGCAAAAACAAAACTGCCGCCAGGCATTCGTAGCCTCGTTGGCCTGCTTTTCATGGTTGGCGGCGTTTTTGGCTTCTTACCAATCCTCGGATTTTGGATGTTTCCGCTCGGGTTAGCCCTGATCGCGCTTGATCTGCCGCCAACTCGTAAAACCATCGAAAGCTGGATGGAACGCCTTAAGGAAGATCTCGATCGCTGATCATTTAGCTCACTTCATGGATATGTCGGGCTGGTTGCCAAGTATAATCTGACTTGGCAGGCTCACGGCTAGCAGGACTGAGGATTAAAGAATACGATGAGCGAATTAGCGTTTGCGTCCGCCACTGCGTTGGCGGCAAGAGTCCAAAGCAAAGATATTTCTGCAGTTGAGTTACTCAACTTTTTTTTGGCTCGAACAGACTCGTACAACGGCAAACTCAACGCCATCGTCGTCGATACGCGAGAGCAAGCGCTAGCCGACGCCGAACAGGCCGACGCAGACCTTGCTAAGGGTAAGATGCATGGACCTCTTCACGGCGTGCCCATGACCGTAAAGGAATCTTTCCACCTCGCCGGCACCGCCTCGACTTGGGGTAATCCCGCGCTTAAGGACAACGTATTTTTTGAAGACGCTGAGGCCATCAAAAGGCTCAAAGCAGCCGGTGCCAATGTTTTTGGTAAAACCAACATCCCGATTTCGTTAGCAGACTTTCAGAGCTACAACGATGTATACGGCACCACTAATAATCCCTTCGATCACTCAAAGGGTTCGGGCGGATCTTCTGGTGGTTCGGCCGCCGCCCTAGCCGCTGGCCTTACTGGACTGGAAATCGGTTCAGATATCGGTGGCTCCATCCGCAATCCAGCGCATTTTTGTGGGGTGTTCGGCCACAAGCCAACCCACAGCCTGGTGTGGATGAAAGGCCACGCGGCATTACCTAGCGTGCGCGCGATGCCAGATATCTCCGTCATTGGCCCAATGGCACGATCTGCCCAGGATCTGCGCACCGCCTTAAACCTGTTGGCAGGTCCAAATCCCATTGCGGCACGGGGATACAAGCTGAATATGCCGGACTTAGGCCTGCGCAAACTGTCGGACCTACGCATTGGTATATGGCGAAGCGCAGAGAATTTTCCGGTAGCCAAGGATGTTGAAGCACGGGTTGACCTGGTTACGTCGGCCCTGCGCGACGCTGGCGCGCAGATAGACGAATCGTCGCGACCAGGATTCGAGACTCAAGAATCGCATAGGATCTATCAGCATCTGCTACATGCCACCATGGCTTCGCGCATGCCCGACGAGAATTACAGTACGTTGGTTGAGCATGTGAAGGACCTCAACCAAGAGGATGACAGCGAAGCCGCTCGTGTTTTTCGAAGTCAGGTTTCATCATTTCGAGATTGGTCTGCGGCCAATGAGGCTCGTCACAAATTACGCTGGGCGTGGCACGAGTACTTTGCGGACTTTGATGCTTTGATTATGCCGATCATGCCGACTGCGGCCTTTGCCCACGATCACCGACCATTTGGTGAACGAACTATCCTGGTCGGTGACGACGAGCGGCCATACTTCGAACAAGTGTTTTGGGCAGGTTTAACCGGCGTCGCCTACCTACCGTCAACGGTGATTCCCACGGGCCTGAACAAGGACGGCCTACCCATTGGCGTGCAGATCGTTGGGCCAGAATACGGCGATCTGATCACCATCGGTATTGCAGAAGAACTTGAGCGTCTAGGTTTTGCGTTTACGCCCCCAGATGCGTACAGCTAAACGGGTTTGAGCCAATGACAACGGCGCAAGCACACCCCAACATTGCACTGGTGAAGTACTGGGGCAAACAGGAGCGGTCGGGTAATTTTCCGGCAACACCAAATTTATCGATCACATTGGCGGGGCTTACCACCACGACTAACATATCTAAAGCCGCTAGAGATACCTTCGTACTCAATGGCGCCCCTGCCGATGACCCCAAACTTTGGCGCTGGCTGAAAACTCTGCGCGGCAGCTTCGATATTCCGCCACTTGAAATACACAGTAGTAACGACTTTCCCACCAGTGCTGGCTTGGCGTCCTCAGCATCAGGATTTGCGGCCCTTATTACCGCTATAAATGCATTCTGTGAATTGGGACTCAATGAAGCCACATGCTCCCAGTGGGCGCGCATAGGATCCGCTAGCGCCGCTAGATCGATCTATGGCGGTTTCGTTGCGTTAACGGGACCTCTGTGGTTGGCTGTGCCCATAGCAAAAAAAGATCACTGGGCCTTGGAGGTGGTCGTTGCCATTACAAGCACGGATGCCAAGAACGTCAGCTCTGGAGAAGGCATGGAGCGCTCACGGTTGACTTCATCCTTTTACAGCGCTTGGCTGCGGGATGCTGAAGCAGATTTCACCGCAGCCTCGGATGCGATTGGCATCAAGGACTTTACGGCATTGAGTGCTGTGGCCGAGCTAAGCTGCCTGAAAATGCACTCAGTCATGCTTACCAGCCAGCCAACCTTAAGCTACTGGACTCCTGCCAGCATTACGTGCATGGATAGGGTGCGAAGCCTGCGCTCCTCGGGACACAATGTGTTCTTTACGGTAGACGCAGGCCCGCAAATTAAGGCGGTCTGTTTATCTGCCAGCGCCGACGCGGTCGCCAGCGCTCTCGGCGATGTACCCGGGGTAATCAAGATCATTCGAAGCCATCTGGGTGACGGTGCGCGAGTGATCGAATGATCAAAACGACTGCCCCTGGCAAGGTCGTTCTGTGGGGTGAATACGCCGTGCTAGTCGGTGCGGCCGCTGGCGTTATGGCCCTGAACACACCAGCAACCGTTGCGGCCTCTCGATCCACTGACGACGAATGGCATTTTTCGAGTCAGGGCTTTAAGGCCAAACCTGCATCCTGCCCGGCCAACGAATTACCAAAGAATTCGTCTACTGCATTACTCGCGGCGATCTTAAGGCATTGGGGCTTTGTCTCCCTGGATCAATGCGGGCAGGCGATGCGGATTCATACTGATAGTTCAGCATTTTTCCAGGACAGCCGGAAGCTGGGCCTTGGCTCATCGGCAGCAGTTTGTGCGGCGACCTATAGACTGCTTTGCGAGCTAACCGCTAGAAATCCGACCCTGACCGAGGCCATGTCCATACACCGAGACTGGCAAGGTGGCAAAGGCAGTGGACTTGATATTGCCAGCGCATGGCACGGCGGTCTAATTCGTTTTCAGCAAGGCGAAGCGACTCCGGCAGAGCTGCCCGCCGAATTGCATTGGCAGGTCGTTTTCAGCGGTAAAAGTGCTGGAACTCAAGGCCATGTAGTTTCTTTCGATGAATGGCGGCGAGAAGCCGATGTCGCACCTCTTGATGACTTGGTTGCTGCCAGCACTTGCCTGAGTGACGGGGCGGCGAACTTGGAAGCTTTGGCCTCATACTGCACAGCGCTGAAAACCTTCGATGACGCCGCCCGCCTGAATATTTTCACCCATGAACATATTAGGTTAGGTACACTTGCGGCCGCCTCAGGCGTGCTATACAAACCCTGCGGCGCTGGCGGAGGAGATATTGGCATTGGTTTTTCCGACGATCCTTATGCTCTGGCAGTATTTCGACAACGGGTTGTAGAAGACGGCTTCAGCCCACTAGATTTGGAGATGGCCTCCTATGGCGTCGTACTCGAGCGCGGATAAGGATTCGTCTACTGCTGACCACTCGAAGCAGGAGGGTTCATCACGCATACCTAATTTTTTCCGCATGCCCATCGCAGAGCGCCTAAGCGCCCTGCATCAGCGAGGCATGCTGAGCAGCGACGATGTGCAGCTGCTGAGCAGCGGCGACCACCAAATGCAGCTAAACGTCGCCGACAAGATGATTGAAAACGTTGTCGGCGTGTTTGGGCTACCTATGGGCGTGGCGCTGAATTTCTTAATTAACAACCGTGACTATGTCGTGCCCCTGGTCGTGGAGGAGCCATCGATCGTCGCTGGTTTATCAGGCGCTGCCCGCATGGCGCGATTGGGTGGTGGCTTTACTGTCGAGCCAGTTGACCCAATTTTGATCGGCCAAGTGCAGATCGTAATCGATTCAGACCCGAAAAAAGTCAGGCAGAAGCTGATCGAGCACCGAGAGGATATCGTCGCATTGGCGAACAGCCTGCATCCGAAAATGGTCGCCCGAGGCGGCGGTGCGCTAGATATAGAAGTATTTGATTATGAGGCCGAAGAAGACGGGCGATTGATGGTGGTCATGCACCTGTTAGTCGATACACGAGATGCCATGGGCGCCAACTTGGTTAACACCATGTGCGAAGGCGTTGCCTCCTATGTTGAGGGTCTCACCGGCGGCAAGGTATTTCTGCGTATTTTGTCCAACCTCACCGACAGAGCGATCGCTCGCGCTATGGTCCGCATTCCAGTAAGGAACTTAGAGGGCAAGGGCTACAGTGGCGAGGAAGTACGCGACGGAATCGTACTGGCCAATGACCTGGCACTGGCTGACCCCTACCGCGCCGCAACTCACAACAAGGGGATCATGAACGGCATAGACGCCGTTGCGCTAGCAACCGGCAATGACTGGCGTGCTATCGAGGCCGCAGCCCACGCCTACGCGGCACGTAGTGGTCGCTATCAAGCTCTTACCCGCTGGCATAAGCGCGAGACGGGTTATCTCGTTGGTGAGATCGCAATACCCATGAAAGTCGGCACCGTTGGAGGGTCCCTTGAAATCAATCCAAGCGTGCGCATCAATCATCGCCTGCTAGGCTCTCCTAACGCATCAGAACTTGCGGGCATCATGGGCGTCATCGGTCTGGCTCAGAACTTTGCTGCCCTGCGCGCACTTTCGACCGACGGCATTCAGCAAAACCATATGAACCTACATGCACGCAGCGTGGCTAGTACCGCAGGCGTTGCCGAGGACGTGTTTGAATCCGTTGTCGAAAGCTTGATCGAATCCGGTGAAATCAAAGTGTGGAAGGCCCAGGAAATCGCCAAAAATCTTTCGCGTCAGGTCGCGATGCCAGAAACTGCTGAGCGTCAATCCGCCTACGGAAAAATTATTTTGTTGGGCGAACATGCCGTCGTTTATGGTCGGCCTGCCATTGCCTTACCAATTCCCATTGCAGTGGAGGCCACGGTACGAAAGGAAGGTGACGGTATCAATGTACTCATACCACGCTGGGGGATCGAACAGCGAGTACGAACTGCCACCCCAGGGTTCGCCGGCATTATTGCCACCATGCTTAGTCGACTTGGCTTGGCAGAGCAAAATACGACCATCGAGGTGTTCCCGCACATTCCTCGCGCCATGGGTCTTGGTGGTTCATCCGCGTTGGCAGTTGCTATCTTGCGCGCGGTAGATCACGCCTATGATCTAAACCTGAGCGATGGTCGCATCAACGAACTGGCCTTCGAGTGCGAAAAAACCGCTCATGGCACACCCTCTGGTATCGATAACACCGTAGCCACATACGGCACCCCGCTGCTGTATCAAAGAAATCAAGATCAAGACCAGCAGCAGGCTAAGTTCAAAACTATCAATTTAGGGCAGTCTCTAGAATTGGTAATTGGTATTACCGGAAAAGAAAGCCTTACCGCCGACACGGTGGCGCGCGTACGCGCGTCGTGGCAGCAGTACCCTGATCGATACGACAGTATATTCGACCAGATCGGACAGCTTACCGAACTAGGTCATGACGCCCTCCAAGAGGGTCGACTCGCGGAGCTCGGTGAATTGATGAACCTATGCCATGGTTATCTGAATGCACTGCAGCTCTCCACTCCGGACCTGGAAGAGCTCGTGCATATTGCTCGCAAGCATGGGGCCATTGGCGCCAAGCTTACTGGCGGCGGCGGCGGCGGCTCCATGATCGCGCTATGCCCAGATGCTAGCAGCACTGTGCAGCAGGCTTTCGAGTCAGCAGGATACAAGGCGATTCCGATTACGTTGGGGTAACCCGCAAGCTCGCTGCTCAGCCGAGATCATCTCAAGACATTTGGCGTTTCGTCCGACAGTATGGCTATGATCTTCGGGAACCAAATTTTTTTGAAGAAGAATTTCGGAGGTTGGTTCAAGTGGTCGGTTTCAGCGAGTCCCCAGCTCACCAGCACCAAAGATTTCCCTGCCAAACGTACTGACAAAACTTCATTGATTTTTCATTTGGAGGAGAAGTCTGGCAAGGATCCAGAAAACTCTCTCCACTAGTGCTCACTTAAAGCTTTAGCTCAAGTACTTACCCCGCCGAAAAACTAGGCCGCGCATTCAGCCCTGCATGCCATCGCTTGATATTCGGCAGCTCCGGCAACTCGACCACTTTTACCGAACGGGCAAAATCCAGCGCGACGCCCATAGTGATATCCGCGATACTGAATTGATCTCCAGCCAAAAACTCGGTACTTGCCAGTTGTTCATCGAACATGCCCAGAGCCTTGGGCGCCTTTTCAGCGCAGACGACGCCCCACGCTTCGACACAGGTTTCACGGTCCTTGAAGAAGCCCGTGATGTTGCGAAAAGCGCCAGCGACTTCCAGTAGAAAGTTTAGTTCAGCGCGTCGGTGCCACATTTCTACTTGGGCCTGGCGTAGCGGAGTATCGCCGAAAAGCGAGGGACCCTCGCCCATAGCGTCCAAGTAACGGGTAATAGCGACAGACTCGCCAAGGTATGTGCCGTCGTCCAGCTCCAACATAGGCACCCGTCCACCAGGATTTTTTGCCAAATAATCGGCACTGATATTTTCACCGCCGCGAATGTCCACGGCCACTCTCTCAACTTCGATACCTTTTTCTGCCAGCGCGATATGTACCCGCCGAGCATTTGGCGACGGCGCTTCGTATAGCTTCATGTGTTTCTCCCTCTCTTACCGACTTCTTATTTTATGTGGTTTCAGTCGCCCTGTAGTCACTGTTGCTGCGAATATGGATTGAACTTATCTGCTGTTCCGACCATGCTCAAGGAAAATCACGAATTTTGACAGTCACAGGGGAGGAGATTGATATGGGTACACCTGCAAGAGTTGTAGTCCTTCCAGCAGATACCTCTAAACTGCGCGTCGAGTCATTAGAGTTGCCTGATCCCGACCCGCATCAGGTAGTGGTCAAACAGTTTGCTTCGGGCATTTGTCACTCCCAGCTGCATCAAATGCATGCCCCACGCAAAAGCCCGGTTATCCTAGGGCATGAGTCTACCGGCGTTGTCCTAGAGGTAGGAAGCGCAGTCACCCATGTCAACCCTGGAGACACGGTAATGGTGACTTGGGTACCCCGCCAGGCGGCGTCGGAATCTATGCCACCAGTTGCGGCTAGCCTGAAGGTATCTGACGGGACCGCATCATCCCAGAATGTGTTCACCTGGGCCGATCACACCATTGCCGATCAACAGTATGTGGTCAAAGTAGACCCAAATATCAAAACCGATGTCAGTGCCATCATTGGCTGCGCGGTAATGACCGGTGCCGGCGCGGTCATCAATACCGCCAATGTCCAAGCGAACGAGAGTGTCGC
>MDSZ01014223.1_pt1 | contig 17749 bp, 13 predicted proteins | sample 811201 | NCBI WGS metagenome assembly MDSZ01 (sample SAMN05326647, study PRJNA326480) | marine metagenome | isolation source: seawater | place: Indian Ocean: North | collected 2010
CTGGTTCTGGCTCAGGTTCAGGTTCTGGCTCAGGTTCAGGTTCTGATTCAGTCTCAGGCTCGGGCTCAGGTTCAGGCTCAGGCTCTGGTTCTGATTCAGTCTCAGACTCGGGTTCAGGTTCAGGTTCTGATTCAGTCTCAGGCTCGGGTTCAGGTTCAGGCTCTGATTCAGTCTCAGGCTCGGGTTCAGGTTCAGGCTCTGGCTCTGGTTCTGATTCAGTCTCAGGCTCGGGTTCAGGCTCGGGTTCAGGTTCAGGCTCTGGCTCTGGTTCGGGTTCAGGCTCTGGTTCGGGTTCAGGCTCTGGTTCGGGTTCGGGTTCCGGTTCAGGCTCGGGCTCTGGTTCTGATTCAGTCTCAGTCACAGGCTCTGGTTCCGGTTCTGGTTCTGATTCAGTCTCAGTAACAGGCTCTGGTTCCGGTTCTGATTGTGGCTGAAATATGGTTCCAATTGTTATAGAAGAACTATTGGTTTCAATGATATTTACAATATCATCTATGATAATACCTGGCGACTCTAATATAGAAGAATTATCACTTGTCAAATAATCACTAGTTGCTATTAACAACTGATATGTATTTGTTATTATATTTTCATATGTTTTATTAGTATCTTGTGATATTTGTTCCAATTTAGTATTAACTAAATTGATTAATAATGCAATATTTGTCTTTAAACTGTCGTTAATTGTGATATTAGTATTATCTATTTCTACTTGTTGTATAATACTTGTAATATCTATTACACTTGTCAAATCAATTGTACTATTGATTGTATTTAAATCAATTATTTTATTTACAAGTGAATCTAGAATTAAATTTTCTGTTATACTGCTATCATTTATAATTTCCGATAAACTATTTACTATTAATTCAGCTTGTGAAATGATTTTTGTAAGGTTAACATTATTATCTTGAATAAAATCTTTATTTAGATCATCTTCAGTAATATTAAATACATTTGTCATTATTGAAACAGCCGATTGCAAATCTGCAGAACCAATAGTTCCTGGGGTTTTTTCTACTATTTTTGTTAATATAGTAGTTAATAAAGTTATATTTATTGCATTGTTATTTTCAGATGCTAAGTTATTTTTATCAGATGCAACAGTTAAATCTTTATTAATAATTTTTCCAGTGGTTATATCAGTTCCACCAGATTGAAATTTGATTGCATATACCTGAGGTAAATCAGATATAAGTGTAAATATTTCATATCTACCAAATGAATCTGTTGTAATTGTGACAATTGAATTACTTAAATCGTTAATATCATATAAATAACCTGTTGTTCCAGCCACATAACCATCTACCACACTACCATTAACTGTAGGCTCGGGTGCAGGCGTAAATGTTTCTACTAAAATCCAATAACCTAAATTAGGATTCATAATTTCATCGGTTGATATACTTTTCCAGTTCTCATTTAAAAAAGTAATAGATTCAGACCAAGGTTCATTATAATAATAGGCATTTTCATATAATGTTATCGTGTCTTCTGAATTTTCCTTAAGTTGATTTGCAGTATCTAAAATAGATTGATTCGTACTTGATGATATTAAATACCATCCAGCCTGGTTTATTATAACTCGAATAGACATAGGTATATATATATATTCATAATAAATAATTATTAATTAACAATTATTTATATTGATATCACACCATTTTCATTTTCTAACAAAACTATATTTAAATTCTTTATGCTATATCTAGACAAATGAAACTGTATTATTTTATTTAAAAAGATTTTTTACTCATTAAAGTACCTAAATTATTAATTCAACTAAAGTATATCTTTAAGAATCAGGTTCTGGTTCAGGTTCAGGTTCTGGTTCTGGTTCAGGTTCAGGTTCAGGTTCCGGTTCTGGAATAATAGGAGGACCACTAAAAGGAGGATATTTTATTGGTTCAGGCTCAGGCTCAGGTTCAGGCTCAGGCTCAGGTTGAGGTTCTGGTTCAGGCTCAGGCTCAGCCATTTCAATGCTTCCAGATCCCATACCAGTATGATAAATACAATAATAATAAAGTGGTGATGGTGTATTGCTTGTAATTGTAATACTAACATATGATCCAAATTCCCCTGGCTCCCCAGATACTACAACATTATTTGTGTACTCAACCCCATTAGTATGAGTTCCATTTGGTGACGTAGAAAATCGTAAAGCGTGTCCTTGATTTGAAGTATTTGATTGTATAAACTTATATGTATAACCAACATTAAATGAAATATCAGGACTAAAAGCATTACCAATATAAAACTTTTTACCAAATCCATAATTATTAAATCCAGTTAAAACGGATACATTAAGATTGATGATATTTGTATTATCATATTTATTAGAAATAGTACCAGGAGATTTTTCAATGGCACTAAATTGAGGAGCATTACTACGAGGAATAGGAGTATCCGCAAGAACACAGTTTGTAGGATCCTCTATTGCATAATTATCATTTACATTTGCAACTAAAGAAAAAGATGTATTATTAATGATAGTTGTTGTTTCATCAGATGCTATATTTACAGTATATTGATAATCAACTAATTTACTTGCATTATAAGATAACCCAATATTGTAAACAAAACCCGGATAACTTGATAAATACATGTTTGAAAATGTCATATAGCCTGCAAAGATTTTAGCATGAAAATCATAAGTTGTACCAGAACTTGGTGGTTTTAACGAAACATTAAAAGAATCTCTATTTAAAGAAATAGTTGTATAGTCATTTAAAATTAAGTTATCGCCATAATAAATTTGTGAAGTCAAATTATTTAATTGCGCTGTTACAATTACACCACTCGTATCTATTGGTATATCTGTACCACTAATATAATATACAACTGGAGTTGAGTATTTAAATGTTGTAAAACGATTTGTAATACTTTCTTTTATCATTAAAGAGGAAATACGAGTTACATTTAATAAAGACTCAGGACATGTTATATTTGATAAAAGATAAACCAACCATTCAAATTTTGGCTCAGTAAATTGTTCTGCAGACGATAGATTCTTGGTAATATAATTATACAATGGTACTGATTTATCTTCAACCAAATTAATTATAGGTCCAGGAACTCCAGAGCGAGAAGTAGGAAGTGGAATATTGTTATCATCTGGGCAAGTTAATCTATCACCTCTAAAATTACCTCTATTTATTAATGCATATGTTTCTTTTGCTGTTAATTTTCTACCTTTGGTTGAATTTCTATTATGTTTTAATATTTCTACTTTTCTTCTCATATTTAATTGCTCTGATGTATAATTGGGATAAGGGCTTACTTTTTCAAGACGAACAGGCGGAAGATTAAAAAGCATATTTGTTCTTCGCTGATTACATGCATTCTGAGTTGTAGATAAGATATTAGAATTATTGTCCGTACTTTGAGTTGCGTTATTATTTGTATTATTTGTATTATTTGTATTATTTGTATAAGAGGACATTTATAATATATACATATATTTATAAATGTCTAATATAATTTACCCGAATACCATAGGTTTGATAAATAATTAAAATTTTTGGTTGTAGGTATTTTTACAGAAAAAGTTCTTAAATCTGGTCCAGAAGATACTAAATTATTAATGTCAAAGATAGATAGTGCTTCGCTGTGATATTGTAAATTAGATATTTTGCCGTTAAATCCTTCATTTTTGCCAACTTGTACATCATAATAATTTTGTAAAGGAACGTTTTTAAATTGTAACCTAGATGATACTACACCGTTAATATATACTTCTAATACGGTATTTTTTAATCTAATTACTACAGAAACCCATTTTTTGATTGGAATATCTTCTATTTCTAATGTATTTTCGTGATTATCAACTCTTCCGGTTTCTTCACCAGTATTTGAATCCATAACAACAAATAAAGAAGCCGTGTTAGGTTCTTTTTCATCAGAACTTACAATCTGTTTTAAATATAAACCAGGACCATTAGATACATTAGCAATGCCATCCATATTAAATGTATCATTTCCTTTGTGGAATATATGTTGAAACTTTTGATAATTTACACCACTATTTAATTCATCTATATATAACCATAAAGACCAAGAAAATTCCATACCAGTATCTTCATTGTTTGATCTTAATATGGTAACAGAGTTACTTTTTTGAGGGTCTTGACTTATTGTTAAATTATCGTTCCCTCCTGCCATACCTTTTACAATATATGGATTTTTAGATGGAGATGTGAAATACTGAATTAATACTATACCTAAACTAAGCAAAACTATAAATACAATAACAATAAGGATAACAAATGCAAATTTTGCGAACAAACTATTGGATTGAAGAAAATCATCAGAAACCTCAGCAGAAGAATCTATAGATGCTTGTGTACTATCTGAGAACCCCTTTAATGAGTCACCCATTGATTCTGTAAAACCCTGAACTGAATCAGTAACAGAATTACTAGTACTTTGAATTGAATCAGGTATCTGCATAGAGTTTGTATTCGTTGCTTCTTGAAAATTATTCATAATCGTTATATACTATAAATATAAAACGATTTGAGAAAAATTAAAATAATGTAAATTTACTTTGTTCAACATTATCTTTTTTAATTAAAACGTCTAAACCATAATTAGATAAAAAGTTTTTTACTCCTTCACCATTTCCTTCCATATAATTTGAATAAGCTGTATCAGGGGCAATAGCATCATCCCAATGTTTAAATTTACTTACATATGCATCAAAACGACTTGTTCCACCTAATTTCATTTGGTTATCTACACCTGGTGGTTGTTTAGGAGTCACCATATTTTCATCAGTCTCTAAATATGCTCGTCCAGAACGTACTAGTTTACCATCAATATAACAATCAACATATTGGTTTGCTACACTAATAATAATATGTACCCATTTCTGCAATGGAAAATTATCAGTTACTTCTATTGTTTTAACACTATCGTCACTCATAAGCAAATCACATTTCAAAACAGGACTGTTTTGATCTAAATATAATTTAATATTATCACCTCTATTAAATATAGTTTTTGGCTTACTCATGTCCCATGAATTAACATAAATCCATAGTCCATAACTATAACTTGTATTCGTAGGACCATTTGTTATTGATACAGCCGATATATCATCATTTAAGTTGGCTTTTGCTGTAAGTTCTGTAGATGTTGCCATTACATAACGAACCAATATGTAAATTAATAAAATTATGATAACGCCTAAAATTATAACAATGTAATTCATTTATAATAAATACTTACAAATTATTTATGGGAGGGTTTTTATTCATTAAAATATTATAAATATTATTTATTTGATGCTTGGATAAATTTTTTTGATAGTATCGTATATTAGCAATGGAACCACTTAACCCATTATTACTTCCAATAGTTATTAAATCTCCTAAATCATAAGATGGTATTTTCTTATTAAAAGTAAAAGTACGTAATAATTTACCATTTACAAATAGATCAACATATGTAGATTTATAATTAAATACTATATGATTCCATTTTTGATTTGGTATCTGTAAATCATAATAATTTTTACTATTTATTTCATTAGTAAAATAAATGCGGCATACATCTTTATTTTTTGGATCATTTTTATTATTATAATATGTTATCTTTGGTTTCCCATTACCAAAATCAAATATATTTGTTTCTTTATTATAGGATGACGTACTTGTTGAATGTTGATTTAAAAATACCCACATAGAAAAACTATATTCACGACTTACCTCTTCGTTATCTTGTGCAAAAGTTTTTATATGATCTGATTTTTTTATTATGTTATCTTCCAAAGAAATAACTGTTTCTTCATTTAAATAAACATATTTTTCCAAGACAGGAACTCCATCCTTAACAGAGATTTTGCTTAGAAAGTCAGGTAAATACAAATATAGTAGTAATAATACTAATTCGATTCCAAATAAAGTTAATACTTTGTTAGGCGTGGATTTATATTCATTTGTAATATAACTAACAAAATCTGTTAATAAACAAGGAAGGAAGAAAATAATATTAACAAGTAGACCAGCAATTCCTTTAAATGACTTAAAAAAGTTTAAAAATACATTAAATAAAATAGCCATTCCAACTAATACAATTAAAATACTTAATATAAATATTGAATATGCTCCAGTTTCGTATTGAGAAATATAGATACCTGTATATATTGTAAATAAGAATCCTAGGGTAATATGATATTGATATTCATGCGTTAATAGTAAAGTATTATTAGCTATATGAGCGTATAAGTACAAGCATACTAGTAAAGTTGTTATAATTACAATAATGTACCTAGCATTATCTTTCCATTCTTTTCTATATGGGTCTTTATCATCCTTTTTTTTATTTTCTTGAATAAATATCATTGATAAAATTAAAAATAATACAATATTTGAATACAAAGGTATATTTCTATCTGATTGTAAATTATTTACAATATCATTCATTTTATAATATAGTGTTATTTTTTTCTATTAAAAATGTCTAAAATAAACCATTTTATTTACAAAATAAAATGATTTGAAAAGAAAACGTAAATTAAAGATTCTCCATCGCTGTTTTTTTTCCATGACATTCTCTACATAATGCCTCTAAATTGTCAACATGATTTGATCCTCCATGTTCTAATCGTACTTTATGATCAACCTCAAACCAAGCATTTAATTGACTTTGACAATCAGCACATTTCCATGTTTGTCTAGAAGCAACAAATTTTTTCTTTGTTTCACTAACTGATCTTTTAGTTCCCTTAGTACCTGATCTCATTAATCTATTTTTTGCTGCTTGCTCTTGCATAGAAACTATAGGATAATTATAATGCTGATTATTTTGCTGAGAAAATTGTTGCTTTGAAGTAAAATCTAATATAGGACTAATAATGTTAGATGCATTTCTATCTATTGGTAAATATTTCAAATAGTCATTAGATGCAGAAACTATTTGCTGAGCACGCATAGGTGTTTTTTTAATTAGAATATATAACATTAACGCAGCAAACGCAACGCCAGCCATTTGATAATACTTTTTATATGAATATAACATTTTTACATATTTGCCATCAGTATAAATATTTGCAATTATAAAAGAAGCTATTAAAAAAATGATAATTTCTATTCTCATAATTAACATATTGTGAGAAATTAATACTATTCATACCATAAATATATACATACTAGTAAAAGCATTATTAGAACAAATATAGCATAATGTCTTTTAATATTTAATTTTTCTGCTAAATAAACTGGTTTTGGTTTATATTCATCACGATATAATTCTAATGCTTTTGGTAAAGATATTTCAGGTTTACCAATGCGTACATTGATCTTATTATGTATAAAATGCATCCATTTTACAAATGAATCTCTATTTGCGAGGTATGGAGAAACAGGATATTTATCTAAAAGTTTACTAAAAAAGTTACCTATTTCATCATTAGGTATAAATAATGGTAAATTATGAATTAGATCGTAATATTTTTTCTTTGTAACATCATTTGGGTGTAAAGGATATGATTCGGCTACTGTATGTAAAAAAAACCAATAGTGTGGTCCCCAAACATTTGGATCAAATTTCATAGGTTATTTATTATAATTATATAAAGATATTTGATTTATAAATATTAACGTATTTATAAATAAATGAATGAATTATATTGTAATAACTGTGGTAAAAAAGGCCATTTATATAATCAATGTAAGTTACCTATTACTAGTTTAGGTGTTATTGCATTTAGATTTAATAATAACAAATTGGAATTTTTAATGATACGCCGAAAAGACACCTTAGGATTTATAGATTTTATGAGAGGTAAATATTCACTGCAAAATAAAGAATACATTAAGAATATGATCTATCAAATGACAAATGAAGAAAGGAATGACTTAAATACATTATCTTTTGATGAATTGTGGATTAAGTTATGGGGCAAAAGTAGTTTATCCAGTCAATACAAAAATGAAGAAAATTATTCAAAAGAAAAATTTTATCAATTGCGTGATGGAGTATATTTTAAAAATAATAGTTATAATTTACAAAGTATAATTAAAGAATGTAATGAGATTGTTTGCTGGGATGAACCCGAGTGGGGTTTTCCAAAAGGCCGAAGAAACTTTCAAGAGAAAGATTATGAATGTGCTATAAGAGAATTTTGTGAAGAAACTGGTTATACAAAAAAAAATTTATACAATGTTAAAAATGTATACCCGTTTGAAGAAATATTTACAGGATCTAATTATAAATCATACAAACATAAGTATTATTTGGCTTATATGAAAATGAATGATACAACACAAATGCATAAATATCAGAAATCAGAAGTAGGAAAAATGCAATGGTTTAGTTATGAAGATTGTATAAATAAGATTCGCATTTATAATTTAGAAAAAAAACGTTTGTTAACCAATATAAACGAAACAATAAATAATTTTCAATTATTATTTTTTAATGACATGTAAATTAAAGAAATATATGTATAGAATATATACAATAATTCTATACATATGAAAACTAAAAGAAATATCAAAAATTATGCAAATAAAAAAAGTAAAACTAATAAAAAATATACAAAAAAAAATAAATTGGTGTTAGGAGGGAACAACACGCAAGAATGTGGAATTGATGAGAATGGTGAAAAATTGGCAGATTGTCCAACTGGTTATAGATGTATAAAACATAAAAAAAATGAAAAAGGATTATGTGTTATTTCTGTTTTAACATTAAAACATGATAATAAAGATATTCATTTAAATGCGCCTGAAAAAAGACATGCAAAATGGAATATGGAATTAATACAAGAAAAAGTGAATGATTTTATATTGATTTATAACGATCATGGAAAATATACCAAAAGTGAATTAAGTAATATGAATGAAGGTATCATATCACAATTAGGGTCACATTCTATTATTTCAAAAACAAGCGGTGATACTACTAGAGATGAAAAAATTATTCGTTATATTATGCTTAAAAATGAATTAGAAAAAATGAATAATAAAAATTTACCAGAAGAGATTAGTGAAAAAAATATTGAAGATAAAGAAAGTGAAATTAAAAATGATGAAAAAATAGATGAGAAGGAAGATACTATTCCCAAAAATGAAAATTTATCAGAATTTAATTTGTCTTCTTTATTAAACATAGGAGAAAGTAAAACCAAAGTAAATGATATCAATAACTTAACCGAGCAAGATATTGAAGAAATTGATAAACTTCAAGAAAAATTAGGTATATATCCAGGTGACAATGATGATGTACAAAAAAATAAATTTATTAAAAAAGCAGAAAAAGAGCATCATGATTTTTTAAAGAATAATAATATTTACGATGAATTTCTTTACCCAGAATTGGATGATCCAAACTTTAATGTTAAAATAGCAAAAAGAAAAGAATTTTCTGATACACAATATGATGGTAAAATATACGATGTTAAAACACAATCTGAAAAAATGTGCAATGCTGAATTTGAATTAATGCCTCATCAATTATTTGTTAAAAACTTTTTATCAATGCAAACTCCTTATAATAGTTTACTATTATATCATGGTTTAGGAACTGGAAAAACATGCTCTGCTATTGGTATTGCTGAAGAAATGCGTCAATATTATAAAAATATTGGTTCTTCTGAAAAAATTATTATTGTTGCTTCGCCAAACGTGCAAGCGAATTTTAAAAATCAACTATTTGATGAAAGAAAATTAAAAAAAGAAGGTTCTAATTGGATAGCAAATACATGCGTTGGAAATAACTTTTTGGAAGAAATTAATGCAAGTCAAATGAAAGACTCACCAAAAGCGAAAATTATATCGCAAATTAATACATTGATTCAAAAACATTACTTATTTGTAGGCTATGTTGAATTTGCAAGTTATATTCAAAGAAAAACTATGGTGGACGAATCATTAGGATTAAATGAAAATGAAAAGAAAGAATTAGAAATTATGAATGTTAAAAAATATTTTAATAATCGTCTAATTATAGTAGATGAGGTTCACAATATATCAGCGGTTCAAAGTAATAAAAAAAATAAGAAAACATCTTCTGCACTAATTAAATTATGTAAATATGCAGATAATTTGAGATTATTATTATTGTCTGCAACACCTATGTATAATAGCCATAAAGAAATTATATGGTTAACTAATTTATTAAATAGTGTTGATAAAAAAGCATTAATAAAAGAAGAAGAAGTGTTTGATAAAAATGGTGAATTTATTGATTCAAAGCAAAATAAAGATGGTACCACTAGTGAAAGCGGTAAAGAATTATTACAACGAAAACTAACAGGATATATTTCTTATATTCGTGGAGAAAACCCATATACTTTTCCTTTTCGCATCTATCCAACAATATTTGATAAAAGTAAATCATTAGAAACATTTCAATACCCAAAATATCAAATGAATAACAAAGAAATTGATAAACCTATAGAAATTGTTCCTATATACATAAATGATATTGGTGACTATCAAAACAAGGTATATAATAAAATAATGATAGATGCCCAAGATAAATTAGATGTTAACAAACAAAATTTTGAAGATTTAGATTCTTTTGGATATAATTTGTTGTCAGCACCTATACAAAGCTTAAATATGACATATCCAAGTGATAATATGAATATAGATAATTTAATTGGCTCTTCTGGTTTAAAGAATATTATGAATCAAAAAATTAAAAATTCACCTTATTTACTTCGTTACGATTTTGAATATAAGTCTGAAATATTAGAAAAATATGGTGCTGTATTCTCATTGGATAAAATAAAAACTTATAGTCAAAAAATATATAATATTTGTAATTTAATTAAAAATTCAAAGGGAATTGTTATGATATATTCACAATATATTGATAGTGGCGTAGTACCATTGGCATTGGCATTAGAAGAAATGGGTTTTAACAGGTTTGGAACTGCTAGTCATACTAAGTCATTATTTAATAATCCCCCATCAGAGCCAATAGATTCAATCACTATGCAAAAAAAATCAGAATATAAGGGTAATTCTTTTAAAACAGCAAAGTATGTAATGATTACTGGAGATAAATATTTTTCACCTAATAATAATTTAGATCTAAAAGAAATTAATGCATCTTCCAATATGAATGGAGAAAAAGTTAAAGTAGTATTAATAACAAAGGCTGCAGCAGAAGGATTAGATTTTAAAAATATTCGTCAAATACATGTTATGGAACCCTGGTATAATTTAAGTAGAATAGAACAAATTATTGGAAGAACTGTTCGTAATTTAAGTCATTGTGCAGTTCCATTTGAAGAAAGAAATGTGGAAATATACTTACATAGCACAAAATTAAAGGAAGATAAAGAAGCCGTTGATTTATACACGTATAGATATGCAGAAAACAAAGCCAAACTAATAGGAAATGTTACTCGTCTAATGAAAGAAACCGCTGTTGATTGTTTATTAAATATTGGACAAACCAATTTATCATTGGAAAAATTAAATGAATCTTCACAAGGACAAACTGTGGAATTAAAGTTGTCAAGTAAACCAAGCGAATTAGTATCATATGAAATTGGAGATAGGCCATTTACTGCATTATGCGATTATATGGATAATTGCAACTTTGTTTGTAATCCAAATGAAACAATTAATAAAGAAAAAATTATTAAAAATAATTATAACGAGGAGTTTGCAAAAATTAATTATCCTATAATTGTTAAAAGAATTAGAGAATTATTTAAAGAAAAGAATTTTTATGAAAGAGATGAATTAATGCAATCTATACTACAACATAAAGAATATCCTATTGAACATATAGATTTTACTTTATCAAAGTTAGTAAATGGAAAAAATGATTTTTTAACAAATAAATATGGCGCAACAGGAAAATTAATTAATAAAGATAAATATTATTTATTTCAACCAATTGAAATTACCGATGAAAAAATATCTTTATATGAAAGAGATTTACCGATTGATAAAAAGTATTATTCTTTAGACATGGAATTACCACTAAAGAAAGATAATCAAAAAGTAGATAAACAGATAAAAAATGATGAAAAAGAGATAAAAAATGAAGCAGTAATAATATTTGAAAAATTAACAATAAGTATGAATCAAGTATTTCTAGAAAAAGAGGCAAAAGATAAGATGGAAAAGGAAATGGGAGATTTAGATAAGATAAATAAAAGAAAATTAGCAATCATTCGTAAAAAACATGTTAATGAAAGTACTGAATTAGATTCTAATCTTGTTTGGTATAAACATGCAGGTTTAATATACGAAATACTTAACGAGAAATATTTTATTTCCAAAGCACAATTAGAAAAATATTTTGTTTATCACTTTTTGGATTGTCTTAATTTAGAAGATCAATTATTAATTATAAATGAAATTTTTAAGAAAGACGTTAATAAAGATAATATACCTTATTTTGAACACATCAATAATTATTACAATAGTCATGTTTTAAATGGTCAGAAAAAAGGAATAATATTACCTACAAATGAAAGTGTTATGCATATATTTGATGAAAGTAAAGAAACATGGAGGTTAGCAAAACCTACCGAATTAAATTCATTTTCAAATGAAATAATAAAAAAATATCCTATTAAGAAAGAGAATATAAATAATATTGTTGGATTTATTTATCAATCAAAAAGAGAAAGAGTTTTTAAAATTAAAAATTTAAAAGAAGCCAAAAATAATACAGGTGTATCATGCAGTTCTTTGGGAAAAGTTGATATTTTTCATAGAATTGAACCAATTCTAAAACAAAATCCTCATAATATAGAAAATTGGCCAGAATACGACGCAGAAGAGTTTGATAATATGTTGAAACCCGGTTTATGTATATTTTTAGAATGTATTATGAGATTTTATAATGAATCAGATAATGAAAAATATTGGTTTTTAGATTCCATACAAGCATTAGCAAATAATATTGCAAAAATATAATAAAATAAATATATTAACTAAAAATTGATGTAAATAAATGATTTTTTTTATAATAATATAGTAAGATGGAAACAAATGAGAAAACAATTTATGGCCCATATGGAACATCTGTATTAAATAATAAGATATCTTTATCAATATTAGAAGTTGGTAAAAGCGTAAAACAAAATTTAGAAAGAAAAATACAAAATACCATTGAAGGGAAATGCATTCCAGAGGGATATATTAAACCTGGATCAGTAAAGATATTAACATATTCTTCCGGTAATGTAAATAATGAAATGATTGATTTTTATGTTACATATGAATGTAATACTTGTTATCCGGTTGAAGGGAGTATAATAGAATGTATTACTAAGACAATTACCAAGGCAGGAATTCATGCTGAAGTAAAAGATGAGAATGGAAATGTTCCAATTAATGTATTTATCGCGAGAGATCATAATATTTCTGACAATTACTTTGGAAGCATTAAAGAAGGAAATAAGTTTTTAGCATCAATAATCGGCGTTCGTTTTGAACTTAATGATCCTTATGTTTCTGCTATTGCCAGTCTTAAAAAAGATTATGATAATAAAAAGGAACGAATAAAGATTAATTAAAAAATAATATATCAAATAAATTATATTATTTTTTTATGCAGCATGGCTATGCATATAAACTGTCTTGGTAGGATGCAAACACATTTGCTTATTGGGGAATACTTGTCCTGATAAACATTTATTTGCATCATCAACTTCTACACACCCTCTTTTACCTTGGTACTCTCCAACAAGACACCAGACACTTTTATCTGATGTAATAGGTTTTTGAATTGGCTGTGAACTGCTGTCGGGTTTGGGTTCATTATATTTAAATTCAGGTTGTTTTGCTTTATTCTCATTTAAAGATCTATCAAAGCCGGTATTTAAAGATCTATCAAGTTCCTGCACTGCAGTAGTATTAACATTATCAATACTTCCTTTTTTAAGTAAATCAGCAACGCTTTGTACAGTGCCACCTGCAATATCAATGCCCGTTTTAGCAACTGATGTTGCTACGTCTTCAGTTTTATCTAAAATAGTTCCTGCTGTATAACCAAAAACAGATAATATCTGTGTTATTAAAGGAGTTAATATAACAATAATAGATTGCAAAAAATTTCCTAAATCTACTAGTAAGTTTATTCCTAAAAATGAAAATATTAACAATATAGTTAATATAACAATTAATAAATTTTTTCCACTAAATGCATTAAAATCATTCATAAATTTGTTATTAGATTCTTCTTTTGATATAGGAGTACTTGATTTTTCAAATGATTGATTCATGTTATATATACTTTATGTTTATTTTTTCGTATGAAATGATTAATTAATTAAATTTTAAAATCATTTAGACATTCGTTTAGTTATAGATTATAATTTGAGATTATACAATAATGAAATTTCTAATGCTAGAATCTGTCTTTTTTATTACTCTTGGAATAAGTTGTATACTACTTCTAATGTTAATCTATCATTTTAAACAAAGATTAAGTAAATTGGAACAAAACAATGAAACTATGTTTGAAATTTTAAATAATATTGTTCAAGAACTCACAGAGATGAAAAAATATTCCGTGATTAATAGTTCTACAATGCAAAACCAATATAATCAACAAAAAATTAATGTAAGTTTAGATGACGATGAGGATATTCCAGAATTAAATACTATTAATGATGAAGATATTAGTGAAGTTATAAATGACAAATTATACAATGACGAAATTCCTTTAGAAAAAAATGACTCAGAAGATGAAAGTGAAGATGAAAGTGATGACGAAAGCGAAGATGAAAGTGATTACGAAAGTGAAGATGAAAGTGATCACGAAAGTGCAAATGAAAGTGATGATGAAACGACTATATCTGAAAATGAAGTATTTGAGCAAGTGAAAACTGTATCAGTTGATATAGATAATTCTTTAGATGAAATTAATGAAGATAAAGAAACTTCTCATGAAGTACAAGAAGAATATGACAATGATAATCTAGAAGAAGTAAACTTAAATACAGAAGAAGTCGACAGTTTAAAAGTAAGTAAGTTAGATGAAATAAATAATTTAGAAGAAAATAGTTCAAATGACTCTGATTCAACTAATAAAGATGTTTATAAAAAAATGACTGTACCCGCTTTAAAAGCTCTAGTTATAGAAAAAGGTTTAACAACTGAAACAAATAAATTAAAAAAAAATGATCTAATTGATTTATTAGAATCAAATGCATAATTTTTTGAAAAACTATTCTCAGATTATAATATAAATTATATATTATAATGTTACCATCTAGTTTACAAAAATTTGCTTCTACTTTTGAAAAAAATATAGTTGAAGGTCTAGATCCTTCTCAAAGAGGATATCAAACAAATAATAAATATCCTTCCGCTCCTCCATTAATGCACGATGGACGTGCAATCACCGCATCTTGGCAACCACATTCTACTGAGAATAAAAAAATATTAGAAGACAATAATATTCGTTCCAACTGGGAATATCGCGAATATTTAACTAAAAATGCAGAAACAATTATGCATAGTAATATGTTGGCTTCTAGCAATGATACTGGATATAACTTTAAACCTACAGATTTAGTTAGTATTCAATCCAATAAAATTACATACAAAGTTAATGGACCTCATTTATATTCTTCCACTTTAGATGGTAGTAAACCATTAGGACATAGTTTAAGTGACTTGAAAGCAAATTATTTGTCTCGCGAAGAATTACAAGCAAGACATATTTCTCCAGTAATTACTCAAGATCAATTATTACAAGATAGATTTAAACCTAAACCTAAGAATGAAAAAAAAGTACGTTTTGAATAAATATTTTATAAAAATGAATGAAATATTTATTTTATTGGATATACACCATATTTTTGACATAATAATACACCATTTCCTTCTTTTACTCTAATTTTACAAAACCCATTATCTCCCCAGTCTTTTCCCCAAGAATTCTGAATGATCCAATACATACCTTCTTCATCGTAATCAAAACCAACCAAGACCACTGCATGGTTTAATACATTAGTCTTTTGTAAAGGTACATCAATAACTCCTTTTTTGTAGAACCGAAAATATACATTGTTCGCATCTACTGCAATTGCAATAGGTGTTTTCATTACACAATCTTTTAAATCTTCTACTGAAGATGGAGTTACAAATTGATATTCTGTAATATTAGAACCAACTACATTTTGTTCTGTTTTAGTATTTGTACAATTTTGTGTTATTCCCATATATTTATAATCATCATTTGATAACAAACCTTTATTATCAATAATAAAATCTAAGGAATTATGCATAAATCCTCCTTCGCAGCCATAATCATTTGGTGAACAATCAACTATCTGTTGCTCAGATAATCTATCAACAGTATAATTATTTATTCTCATAAAAGTTTCTAATACATTAGTTGTTGAAAACGCATAACAAGAGCCACATTGTCCTTGATCTTTTACTTCACTTAAATATTCAGTATTATTCCAGTTTACCCGGATATTCTCGTTTTTTTTTTTCAAAATATTTAAAGGACGTAATAAATTCTTAAATAATAAATGAAAATCGAATGTTTTTACAATATTATCTGTACTAGAGAGTTTATAATTTAAATCTTGAGAATCATTATCATTAAAATTAATTATATCTGCATATTTATTTAATTCAATTGTAAAAGAACTATTTCCACCAGTTAAATCATTTTTTGTATTTTTTATTAATTCATAATTATTTTCAAAGATAATATAATTGTTTCTATGTTTTTCTGCGAATTCTTCATAATTCACCAAAAAAGAAGATTGAAGAGCATTTGATTTAACCTTATATTTTTTGTAAAAATCATAATATTCTTTTGCATAAGTATATTGTTTATCATTATTTAACATAAATAATGACTTATTTTTAATAATTCTAGTATTCCTAAAGAAAGAATCAGTTTTTTGTAAGAAACAAAATAGAAATATAAAAATGTATAACATTTTGATATAATAAAATATAATTATATTTTTGTAGTTAGAGAACATAAATATAAATAATACTTTAATTTACATATGAAATTATTAAGTTTTGATATTGGAATACGAAATATGGCAATGTGTTGTTTAGAATTAAACAAAGAGGATACTAAAATAAATATAATTCATTGGGATGTATTAAATCTTATTGAACTAAACAATGAAAAAACATATACATGTAATCAATTAAATAATCCAAAAACAAAAAAATCATTACCTACTTGTTGTAACAGAAAAGCAAAATTTATGAAAAATAATAACTACTTTTGTGAAAAACATGCAAAAAGTTCTCCGTTTTTAATTCCGACAAAAGAAACTAGGCTATCTTATTTGAAGAAACAAAAATTGGAAAAAATTATTACAATTGCTCATAGTTTATTTCTATTTGAGAACAATCAAGAAAAATGGAAAAAAGATGATTATATTGAAAAAATAAATAATTATTATGAAAGTAAATGTTTGGAACCAATCGTTAATGTTAAAAAAAAAGCAAGTGAAATAGATTTAATTGATATAGGCAAAAATATGAAAATAGAGTTGGATAAATTTAATTTTAATGAAATAGAACATATTGTTATTGAGAATCAATTATCTCCATTAGCAAGTAGAATGAAAACAATTCAAGGTATGTTAGCGCAATATTTTATTATGAAATACGAAGGTAAAGAGATACATTTTGTATCTTCTGCTAATAAATTAAAACAATTTGAAGATAAAAATAAAAATAAAAAAAATGTAGAAATGAAAAATAAGAACTCTACTAATCCAAATTACAAAGAACATAAAAAAGATGGCATATTTTTTACTAATGAAATTATAGAAAAA
>MDSZ01026598.1_pt1 | contig 17749 bp, 15 predicted proteins | sample 811201 | NCBI WGS metagenome assembly MDSZ01 (sample SAMN05326647, study PRJNA326480) | marine metagenome | isolation source: seawater | place: Indian Ocean: North | collected 2010
ACTCAGAATCTGGAAGTTGCACACCTACCCAATTCGCCGCATAATAAGATTCGAATGATTCCGTATCCTCAACCATGAATCTGTGATCTAACTCTCTGCTGTAATTTAGGAAATCCGATTGAAAATTATCACAATAAGTGCAATTTCCATCACCGGGTTCAATCCACCGATGCTTATAGTAACCAAAATTAATGCCCGGTCGGTCAACTAATTGAATCCGTTCAAACTGTGCCTCACCAACGTCTCCAACCCACCAATTCCCCGATTCATCCTGAGCTGCAGTCCAAGGCATCCTCAGACCTTTGGCATAAACCATTGAGTCCCAACCGCTATTTATCTCGAATGGATTTCCATCAGCTGGAGAAATTGACGACTCGTTTACAGACACTCGTAATATTGAACCGAACGGTGACATGGGATCTTGCGAAGTATTGTCCATATTTCCATATCCCATGAAAATCCATAGCATCCCATCCGATCCGAAATCCATCTCACCAACTAGGTGCTCATAAGACCCCCAATGATTTCTTGTATCAAAGTTAATTAGTGTCTGACGTGTTTCTGGGACTAAAACTCCCGATTCATCTAATGAATATGATTCCAAAGATACACTGGTATTTGACATGCACCTTGTAATAAAAATAGAACTCAGATAAGCCTTAGAATATGCTAACTTTACCCCACATTGTGAACTTGGAGAATAGGGCACATCACCTCTGTCCGGCAACTCAGAACTCCCAATTTTTTCCACTGACCAGCCATTCCATTTCCATGTAGAAATTTTCGGCCCACTATTTTCGTTATCGGGCCACTCCGATACTATGAACAAACCCTCTGAGTTAAGAAATTCCATATCCATGGAATAGTGGAAAGGACTTCCCGAGAACGAACTAGAATCTTTTAAGCGGGCCTTCTCAAATTGGACAATATGTGAATCATCCACCGTCTCTTCTGAAACAAGACAACCCGAGAAAATGGATAATAGAAATATCAAAAGTATGCTGAGATGCCTGATAATGATATCACCTCAAGTTCACGTTCGCTCGGAATAGTTCTTTTTGACCCAGTTCCTGTAATCTTCAGTCCGGATAGAACTCACCCATTCCTCGTTTTCTAGATACCATTTGATAGTGCTATTGATCCCATGTTCCCATTCAATTTCCGGTTTCCAGCCAAGTATTCTGTTGGCCTTTTCGAAACCCATGGCATATCTCCTGTCATGCCCCGGCCTATCCGGAACAAATTTTATCAAATTTCGCCCTCGTTCGGGATTAACTATTTTTGAAATTGACTTCACTATCTCGATATTTGCAATTTCCTTATCCGCTCCAAAATTTATTACTTCCCCACTAGATATCTTATCCATTAGTAAGCCTTCGATAACTGAAATTATTCCAGAAACATGGTCGCTAACATGGATCCAGTCTCTAATTTGCAACCCATCGCCGTAAACGGGCAGATCTTTCCCTTCCTGACAGTTTAGGATCATCAATGGAATCAACTTCTCAGGAAATTGATTTGGCCCATAGTTGTTCGAGCACCTTGTGATTGCTGCAGAAATTGAATGAGTATTGACGAAAGCCCTCACCATCATGTCTGCTGAAGCCTTAGTTACCGAGTAAGGATTCATTGGATTTAGGGGTGTTTCTTCTGTGAAGGGAGCGTCTTCTGGCCCCAAACTCCCGTATACTTCATCTGTAGAAATTTGAATAAAGGAAATATTTTCTCCTTCTCTTGATCGATTAGTCACTTCTTCGAGCAAGACCCTGGTTCCATCAATATTGGTGGTTACAAACTTAGAAACCGAATTTATCGATCTGTCAACATGACTTTCGGCAGCCAAATTCACAACTATATCAATTCCAAAATCCGAAAATAAGGAATTTACTAGCCCCGAATCTTCAATAGGGCCATGAACAAAATGGTATTTCGAGTCATTTTCCACTTCCGACAGATTCATCGGCTGACCTGCATAAGTCAGTGAATCAATATTGACTATTTTTTCTAAGTCATCTCTATCCAACAGACTCTTGATAAGGTGACTACCGATAAATCCACAACCACCCGTAACTAGGATGCGCATGTAATCACTCTATAGGTGGAAGCCAAAGCCCTTTTCCCCAAGTTTTCATTAAGTTTGAAGTTTCTAGCAATGCATCAATATTTCCGCAGTCAGCCCAGTGACAATCGAAGTGACAACCCTTCGTCAACCCCCTTTCCATGAAAAATCGATTAATTTCCGTGATCTCCAGTTCACCTCGTTCTGAATAACCGACAGTATCAATACTGTGGTCAATTAAATCATAGACCTTAGGGCTGTATAGATATAAGCCCGTTATCGCCAGATTCGAATTAGGGTTATCCGGTTTTTCTTCTACATTGATTATTGTCCCATCTTCGTCTAACCATGCAATCCCAAACGACTCTGGGTCATCAACTTCTCTAAGAAAAAGATAGCACTCATGCTTTTCATCTTGGATGAAATCTTCCGCATATTTCTTCATCGAATCCTCGAAGACATTATCTCCCAGAATTACCGCTACATTTCTTCCCGAAGCGAATCCCTTTGTCAGCCTTAGGGCCTCAGCAATCCCTCCTGCCTGCTCTTGGTATGCGTATCGTATATCCAATCCGAATCGATGTCCATCCCCAAGAAGCTTGAAGAATGAGTTCCCCGAATAACCACCTAGAACGATCATAATCTCTCTTATTCCCATACGTTTTAATGTGGAAATTGACTTGCAAATCATTGGCTCATCATAAACTGGCAGGAGATGCTTATTCATTGAAGTGGTTAGTGGCATAAGCCTGGTCCCCCAACCCCCTGCTAGGACCACGCCGCATAGCCTATCGTTCATGTCACGGGCATGACATCACCAGTATTAACTCAACCACATGCTTATTCTGGGAAATGGTTAACCTTTGCACCGATTCGAATTGACTATGAGGGAGTTACTTCTTCGTTTTGTCCCTATTTTCGTCTCAGTTTCTCTAATTTATCTGGTGTTTCAATCGATTGAAATCGACCAACTTCGCAACACATTTCAATCATTGAATTCATTCGTTGTCATTTTCTCAATTTCCGCTTATTTGATAATTATACCAATAATTACAGTTAGATGGAACTTGATGGTAGAAATTTTTCTTGATAAATCACCCAATTATAGACAATCACTGACTGATAACTGGTCAGGAATGGCAATTGGGTGGGTAACTCCCTCGAACTTGGGTTGGGATGCATACAGAGCGATAAGAATGTCTCAAAGATTCGGCGCTCCTAGCTTGCAAGTAACAATAATTCTGATTGAAAAACTCCTGACACTATCGATATGCCTTCTATTCTCATTAATGCTCTTTCCCCTATTTTTCGACCAATTTTATGCAGGAATAATTCACGATCTCTCTTCATTCATTCTAATTTTAGCCCTCCCTACGATTCTTTATTTTTCACAATCACGCATCTATTCGGCAATATACCACACATCCTCCAGACTGGAGGGATTTTTTCTTTCTAGATGGTTTTCTGGTAATTTAGAGGAAAATAATCCGATAGAATTCGGAACACTATCTTTCTCTTTACCTGCTTTACTTTCTGCAATCCCTATTGCTATTCTGGCCTTAATCGACTATTCCATTATATCAGCAATGGATGTTGATATTTCCATTATTCAGACTCTTTTTGCCGTTTCTATATTATCTGTAATTTTTGCTTTACCCATTTCTTTTGGCTCGTTGGGTGTTAGGGAGTCTAGCTACATCATAGTCTACTCACAATTTGGATTAACTAATGAACAAGCCCTAACTCTTTCAATCCTGAACCTTTCAGGAATCCTTCTAAATGCTTCAGTGGGAGCAATCATTTCTAAGTCTAGCCTCTCCCAGTCTCTCACAATGGGGAACAATTCAGATTGAAGTAAGGTGATTTGATGCTAGTTTGTGATTTGGATGGGACTCTAATAAACGAGGAATTGGGTCTAGAGTTCAGAAAATGGCTATTCAGAAATGGGCATTTTGGATTTGGGAGGATTTTTCTTGCTTTTCTGTTTAATCCAATCAATATTATTTCTAGAACTATGAATAGAGGTGCGATCTTTTCTGCATGGTCTTCATTCAGGAAGAAATCAGACTCGGAAGATTTGGTAAAGAGGTTCATCTCAGAATCTCATAGCATATTCAACTTTAACCAGAGGGTTATTTCCACAATAGAATCTTATGATGGGGAGAAGGTATTGCTTTCTGGCTCGGATAAGATATTAATCTCCGAACTTCTCAGATTTTTTGATTTCAGGCTTTTCGACAAAGTAATTGGTTCGGAGACAAAATATTTTGGCTTACTCTTCTCCATCCAACCCCTCGGAAAGGGTAAGCTAATTGTTGACAGCCCGAGATTGGCGATAGGAGATTCATGGCAGGACAGATTTCTGCTAATGAACTCCTCCAAAGCAATGATAGTGGGGGGTGACAGACGATTGAACAACCTAGCGAAGGAACAGGGTTGGGAAAGGCTGTCTTGACTATTTTTGGAGGGAGTTATGTTCGGACCAAATACGCACTTTAAATTTGAAGGCAGAATATCATATTCTCACAGGGATGCCGAATTCAAACAATTATTCGAACGAGTCTCGGATCTTTTCAAGAAAAAGTTCTCTCTTCAGGATTATGACATTTTATTCATTCCTGGCTCTGGAACAGTTGGAATGGAATCGGTAATTTACTCGTTAAATAAAAAACTGTATTTTCCGAATGATGATGGAAAGTTCAACCAAAGATGGATCTCAATGGCGAAGAATTACTCAAAACTTTCAGACACCAATCAAGAATCTCTTACCATTGGCTGCTCCCTCGAAACTTCACTTTCCAAGCACAACGAAGAGCCATTTGACATCGTCGACTCAATCAGCTCGTTCCCTTATTACGAGATTAATCCTCAATCAAGGGTTTTCGTTACATGCTGTAACAAGCAAATAGGCAGTTTTGTAGGCCTCTCGATCGTTGGAGTAAGGAAGGACTCATGGGATTTATTCAACAGCACCAATTCCTCTGATGAAGATATGCAATATAGCTATCTGGACTTGTTTCGTTACAAAAACTACTCTTTATCTTCGCAAACCCCAACTACTACCGCAGTCCACATTTTCTCTCATCTGGAGAAGACTCTGAATGTCTTCGACCTAAATTCCCATAGGGCAAAAATTTCCTCCATTTCACTAGAATTGGTCAAAGCCCTTGGAAATGAAAACATAATCGGCGATCTTTCAGGGCCAGTGATTACCGTCCCCCAGGAAGCAATCTCCAAACAAGTCTCGGAGAAATGGTCACTTTATGGGGGAAAAGAAGAAAATGACCCATACCAGATATTTACATATTCGTGTGATTTAGACGACTACCTCAATTTCGTAAACGATTTGGAATTATTGGGTAATGGGTAAATATGTCCTCAGATTCTAACTCTATCGTTCCAAAACCAGAAATAAGCTTAGAACAGTTTAGTAAGTTGCGGAAACTTGTTTTTTTCACTTATGGAAAATCCAGATTTTACACAGAATTGTGGGATTCCAGGGGCTTCCACCCATCCTGTCTTAATGAGCCAAGAGACATTAATTTGATTCCTATTGTATCACGGACGCAATTGAGGGATTACTCAACAAAATTTTCTGAAGGAATCTACACCAGAAAGCGACTTTCAAAATTACACAATCAAACAACTTCCGGCTCCTCAGGAATCCCATTGAGAATATTTTGGACAAAAAAAGAATGGATTATGAGGATGAAATACATTTTGGATGCGTACAGGAAGCAGGGGGTAAGTTTTTTTTCAAATACCCACAACTTATCTGATCCAGTGGATATCAAAAAACCACTTTTTTTTCAGAGAATGGGAATTCTGAAGAATACATATTATGACATATATGACGATTTTCAAGATATTTCTTCAAGACTCTCGGCCTTAAAATCTATACAAGTCTTGAAGGGTATGCCTAGTGATTTATTTTCATTGGCCTACTACGTAAAGAAAAACTCCCTGCCCTTCCCGGAAATCGGCATGATTCAATCCGGGGGAGAAGTCCTTGATGCAGCAACTAGAACATTCGTCGAATCATCATTCAACTCGAAAATTTTTGACTCTTATTCCTCAGTAGAAACTGGGATTCTGGCATTCCAGACTCTAGAATCTCGAGGACAACTCATTCCTTCCAGGAAAAACTCCATTCTTGAGTGTAGAAGGGTCCTTGAGATGCCAGAGGGGGACTTCGAAACGGTCGTAACAAACCTGAACAATTTCTCCACTCCGATTATTAGGTATAGCTCCGGAGATGTAGTCAAGGTCTCTAACTTCCCAGGAAATGAAGTCTTTGCCCCCAAAATAATTGATTCAATTTATGGCAAGTATCTTGATTTCTTAGTCCATCCAAACGGTGGGTTAATTTCTGCACATGTGGTTAAGCAGAATCTCACCCATTTGTCTGGAATTGATAGATTTCAAGTCGAACAGATATCTAGAGAAAGTGTAATTGTTAGAATTCAACCATCCAAGTCATTCTCTATTGAAATTAAGAATGATATTTCAGAATTAATGAAAAGAGACCTAGGGCCAGAGGTATTGGTGGATATAATTGTTGAACAAGATTTGGTTACAAAGACCGATTACAGAAAATTCAAAGTTGTCTCTTCAATACCCGCCCAAGAGATTTTGGATAGCAAGTAATTTAGTCACTAACCGCCGGGATATGTCTATATTACACGCTCCAATTGCGTTAATGCGGTGAAAAAAATGGTTGATTCCACAGATGTTCTTTTTCACTGGGACGGAAATGAGTTCGATTTATCCATCTTCCGAGATTGTCTAAGGGAAAATAATACAGCCGCATTAAGGGGTCTGGTGGGGAAAAATGAGGCATTAGAGGCGATAGCTCGAGTGAGGAAAAATTTCGATGAGTCATTGGATGAAATTCATGATCCATCAGATTTTATGAGGATGACATCATATTTGCAGAAAATCGTCTCAGTAGACCCAAACCCGGATGCTGAATATGTTGGAAATAGGCTAGGGAGAAATCTGAGAATGATGATTGATCCGATGTGGGGGGAAGAATCATTAGGGATGCGTGAAATATTCTCTAAAATGATTAAATTCAGAAATCTCCTTTATGGCAGGGAAGAAGATTTTGCGAGCTCAAATGTTTCGGATGGTCTATGGAGCGCATCCAGGATTCACCATTATCAAACAGGCAAGGGGTACATGGAAGTTCACGCTGACAAAATTTTGGCAGATGTGGCCGAGAAGTCTGAGATGGAAGGCTACTACCAAGTAGTTCTCATTCTCTCACAGAAGCCCGACGATTTCTCTGAAGGTGGAGGTTTCGCACAAATCGGAGATAAAGAAATTATACTGGAAGATGAATTTGAGGTTGGGGACATTGTCGTGTATGATGGAAGAATTCAACACGGAGTTAAAATGATAGATCCAAAAGTAACTAATTCAGACCCATCAGCAGGCAGGTATGCTGCCTTTGTTAGTCTGTACAAAGACTTGGGCGGAGTGAAAGATTTTGTTGACTCTCTCCATTGAAAAATTGATTGGGTAGTGAAGAAATGAGACTAGCAGTAGTCTCTAGACCCTTCAACAGGATAGGATATTCAGTGATTGAGAGAATACTAAACAACACCGATCACGAAATTGTCTCAGTCTTCCTTCCCAACTACAAGGGCAACTCATTGGATCATGGTTTTATTCCTAGAAATTTTTCCAAATTCAAGTATCATCTTTCCTGCCTCATTTCTGGAGCAAAGCCAGTTAAAATGCAAGATTCCATACTCCGACTATGCAATGATTACGATTGTCCAGTAGAAATATGTCACGATATTAATTCTGACTCAATAAGAAAGCTATTCTCTGAATCAGAGATTGACTTGCTATTAGTGGCAGGGGGGTGGCCCAAGCTAATCAGTAGAGAAACCTTTGAACAGTGTAAGTTAGGGGGCCTGAACATCCACCCTAGTTTGTTGCCAGAGTATAGGGGCACATCAGTTCATAGGTGGCAGATATTGCACGGAGAAGAAAAATCGGGAGTTACCTTCCATATGCTCTCGGAAGAGTACGATAGCGGTAGAATAGTATTGCAAGAATCATTCTCTTTGTCACCTATGGAATCTCCTCAGTCACTGGTTGCTAAGGCGTCAGTATGCGCTGCAAACTATGTCCATAAGGCAATAGGATCGATCAGCAATCATGGAAAGGGGACAAACAACGAGGATTCTCAGAACAATGCATGGCCTACTTGGAATTGGAACTCCCATGGATTTCTGAAGATTGATTGGACCAATGATTCAAATTCGATTAGCAATCTGATTAGGGCCTGTACTCAGGAATCTTACCATTATGCCGGACCAACAGCCATTTTCGGAAGCCAGACTTGGATAATCCGAGAGGCCGCAGAGACTCCAATCCAATCTGAATTTATCATTGAAAGGATGCCTGGCGAGATTCTGCTCAACAGTTTTTTAGGAGAATTGGTCGTTTGTTGTGGCCAAGGAACAGCTCTTAGGATCACTAGACTTCAAAGGAAAAAAGAAAGCGGGAACTCACTCTTCTCTATTTCCGGAAGATCCTTCGTTAAGAGGTTGAAAAATAAACACCCAATTGCATTTGAGTGACCATCAATTAGTGATCTTCATCGCAACCGCTTCCTCTACTAAAAACTTCAACTCCTGAGTAGAAAATCTGTTATTCTTTATCGTCAACATTACTGCCACATCCGTCGAGTCTTGCATTAGTTCAACCTTCTCCCCAATATCTTTGATTTGCAAATATTCGACAATATCTGGTAAAACTTCCCTAACTTGTTTTTCTCCGGCCAAATCCGAAATCACACCTTCAACAGAGGGACAAATATTGAATGAAGAGAACTTCTCACCGCCATTCTCTATTTTTTGGAAGGTCAGTGTTTCTCCTAATGCGAAGTCGATGGTCGTTTTATTCAGATCCAAACCGGTAGAAGCGCTGATTATTTCTGGAATTCCATTCCCTCCAGTTCTAGCGCTCATCTCCAAGACATAAACTTCAGAATCATTGACGAAAACATCAAAATTTATCGGACCATCTCTATAATTGAGCGCCAGACATGTTTCCTCCAATGATTTGTGAATCATCTGAACTTTACTAGAGTCCAATTGACTAGGATAGGAATGACCCATTACTCTACTTCCTTCGAGAAATTTTTCTGTTGGGAATATTGAAAGATTACCGCCAATCAATAACCCATCACCGCCAACTTCAGTTCCCTCCAATTTCCTCTCCAATATTGCCTTGCCTTGCCGTGATTTAGAGATTGCAAACATTATTGCTTCATTCAACTTCACATGATCCCTTGGCAAAATTGCAACACCTTTACTCCCGGAACTGTCTATCGGCTTAACGACCAACAAATCACCCAATTCTTCAGGAATCAAACCACTCCACTCCATTCCAACACATGTGAATTCTGGGTGGGGAAGGGACTCCCTTTTCTGGAATTCCCTGAATCTATTCTTATTTGAGATGAGTGAGCAAATATTGCTCGGAACACCAGCCAAACCAGTATTTTCCGAAACATGAGAGACAGAAACCGAAGCTAGGTCACTCGCAAATGTGCAAATTCCGTCTGCTCCTATTTCTTTCACTAATTTTGAAATCCCCTCTACATCCGAAGTATCCAAGCAATATGACTCATGTGAGAACTTGTGCCCCGGATTTTCTAGATCCCAGTCAACAGTTACAACATGATGTCCACATTCTACAGCAGTGACAATTCCACTGACTTGACTCGGTCCGGATCCAAGGATCACTAACTTCTTTTTTTTCATAATAAGACCATGGCCATCTACGGCTCCTCTTCAAGAGTCGTCCTCCGAATTCCGAAGGCATTCTCTCTCCTGACATCCGGAACCATTCTACCAATATATTCCCCGATAATCCCTATTCCAATCATACTAAGGCCCCCATAGATGTTAATTGCAATTATCATTGAAGTGTATCCTGGCACGGAAATATCGCCACTAATCCTGAAGTATGCTAGGATTGATGCAATAATAAAAGACGTAGAGAAAATCGCCACACCAACAAGGGCAAAAATTCTGAGGGGGGCTGTAGTTGCATCAATGATATTTGATAGAGTAATTTTCACCAGCCTATAGAATCCGTACTCGCTCTTTCTCCTTTTTCCGGAATGGTGGGGGATGTCTACGTTCACCAAAGAATCGCTAGCTTTGAGTAGTAACATCCCCATAATTGGTTTACTAGTGTCATTTCTAAGCAGTGAATCTACAAGTGGCCTCCTTAAGACTCTGAAACTTGTCATTTGCAGAATTTCCCTGCTACCTGTTGATTTTCGCAGAATGTAATTGTAAATTTTACTTCCAATTTTCCTAATTATGCCATGCTTCTTTTTTTCCCACTTGGCTATCGCACCATCTATTCCAGGGTCTCCCTCTAATTTGCTTAGAATCGTTAGAATGTCTTTTGGAGAGTGCTGCCAGTCATCGTCCATAGTAACTACGTAATCTCCACTAGATTTTGACATGCCACATAGTGTACTTGCGAATTGCCCCGAGTTCTTCAGCAAGTCTATTCCAATAACCGACTCATGATTCTCTGAACACGACTCAATTACACCCCACGTACTCCCATCCGTGGATGAATCGTTTACTAGTATCACCTCAATTTCATAATCTGTAAGCCGAAAAGACTCAACAACACTATCAACTAATTCACCCAGCCAAGAGGACGAATTGAAACAAGGAATGACAATCGACAACAATGTCATTATTATCCGCGAAAAAAACAGATATATTGAATTTGACTAACTCCGTTTCCTCAACAAGACTAATTTATTCCCCTCCTCTCGTTTGTTCGTGGACGAAATTCCGTTCAGTATCCCTTACGTTTCTGGTAATGAGAGAACATACATTGATGAAGTGTTTGAGAATTCTCATTTTTCAGGAAACGGTCCGTTCACAAAGCGATGTCAAGAATGGCTAGAGGATCACTTTTCTTGTAATAGGGTTCTACTTACACATAGTTGCACTGCAGCTCTAGAAATTTCGTCATTATTGCTTGACCTTGGCCCCGGAGACGAGGTAATTGTCCCTTCCTTTACTTTCGTAACCTCCGCCTCTTCAATAATGAGAACTGGGGCCACTCCAGTTTTCTGCGAGATAGATCCGAAAACAATGATGATTGATCTCTCCGATGCTGAAACAAGAATTTCGAATAGAACCAAGGCGATAATTCCTGTACATTATTCAGGCTTCTCGATGAATATGGAGGAATTAATTTCCTTCAGCACTTCCAATAATCTATCCATTATCGAAGATGCAGCCCAAGGCCTAGGGTCAAGTTGGAAAGGAAAACCTCTTGGTACCTTTTCTCAATTAGGTGCCGTCTCTTTTCATGAAACCAAGAATATCCACTCCGGACTAGGTGGTTGTTTGATTGTAAATGACGACTCTTTGTCAGAAAGGGCAGAAACAATTTGGGAAAGGGGGACAGATAGGGGTGCCTTCTTCAAGGGACTCGTCGATAAATACTCATGGAGGGAACTGGGGTCTTCTTTTTACCCCAGTGAATTACAAGCCGCATTCTTACTATCGCAATTAGAAGGATTTGAGGAAAATATCCGCCTCAGGAAGCAGATATGGTCGATGTACGACGAATCTATCTCTAGGTTAGAGAATCAAGGAAGAGTCAGCATCCTAAGGCCAATTGAAGGAGTCGAACATAATGCACATATGTTTGCAATATTTCTCAAATCACCATCAGATGCGGATAGAGTTAGATTGGCCTTGAATGAGGAAGGTATTGGGGCAGTGATACACTACGTCCCACTACATTCTTCGGAGATGGGGAAGAATCTTGGATACGGAGAAAATGATCTCCCCATAACTATGGAATACTCTGAAAGACTTCTTCGCCTCCCTTTGCATTCAAAAATTACGAAATCTGACGTAGACAGAATTACAAACTCATTGTCCAATCTTCTGACTGATTGAGCTCCCATATTTTTCGTAGTTTGACATGCAAATTATTTGCCATGGCCAGATAATGACTACATATGCGAATACCAGGGCCAAGATCTCATTAGGGATGGAGAAAGATCCTCCAACTAGTCTAATTTTTCCCGTAACCATTCCTGCATAGATGCCAAAACCAATGGCAGATCCCAATAATGCCCCGACGTTCAATACTTCTTCCAAGTTAGATTGGAGAATGGCCAATACAGCAAACAGTGAAACCCAGATGGCAATTCTGACAAATCCCAAGTCTGAAATCGATTGGTATTGGTCTATCGCAATAACCAATGAGTGGATAAGGGCAGAAGTGATGACTACTATGGTCGCCAAATCAACGTATTTCCCCCTCTCAAATGCCCCCATTATGGAGTAAGTTAGGCCAATAATTACTAATTCTGGCCAGAAAACGCTGGGCCAGGAACCTCTAATTTGACTCACAGCCTCCATTATGAGGCACGAAATCCCCAATCCTCCAATGCATATTATTATCTTTTTATTCTTGCAGAAATCAAACTTCATCCCCTTTTCCGTCAATATCACAACCGACAGAAGGCAATATAGTAAGATGAACAACATCGATGACATTGCTACCCCCCCAGTAATTCTTTTCAAGACCAATGAAAATATTAATCCAATAATGAGACAAATCGACCATAGTGAAGATTTACTATCTGGGATTTTAACTATCATAATACTCGCCTCCAAATCCAAATTGTATCACCACTATTGCTGAATGTAGCCCCCTCATCCCTCTGATAGCCCGATTCCTCCAACACATCTCCTGATGCTTCCAAAATCCAAGAGCTTTGTAGAGAAATCACGGCCACTACCTCCGAATCAATTGTTCGCACTTCACTAAGATTCAACTCCTCCTCGTGCCAAGCACCAACAACTAGATCGGGATTTAACTCGAATTGCTTAACGTAGTACCGAAGAATGTGTTCTGGAGGCCTAGAAACAATGGAAAAATTCTGATTCTCCACCTCTGCATCAATTTTCTCGAATCCTGCTTTCATGTCTCCGTAGGGAGAAGTATCCGGCTCAATATTAGAAGTGAAAACAATCAGAAATATCACTGCTAAGTATGAGGCCAACCCATAACTTCGATTACCGGAAAAATCGACCACCCAGTCATGGACCCTCCTCGAAGCCAAACCACAAAATAGGCAAACAGTCGGGAACCAGAAGTAGAAATACCTCTCAACAATTAATCCGTGTAGACTATACTGTGCTACTGAGAGGGATAGCCACATTAATACAGAGCAAATCAGTATTCCCCCCAGAAGTAGATCCCTCTTCTCCATTTGTTTCCATTTGATTGAATAAGCTTGAATCAAGAGTGAAATGACAAACAATGCCACAATTACTCCCGAACCACTTGAAATTTTATGTAAGAAATCCAACGGATCAAGTACGACTAGGGAAACACTCCCCCCTCCAAGATGATGTTCCCCCTGCGAAGCGCTAAATACTGCTTTCAATATGCTCAATGATTCTAATATCAGAGTGCAAAATAGGGTAATTATGGGTGGAAATGACTTTCTCGGGACTCTTGAAAGCAACCTCCTCGAACCATCTTCAAGTAGAAAACTTATGATAAACGAAATAAATAACATTAGAAGGAAGAATTGACAAAACCAATGGTCAGAAACAAACCAAACACCGAAAGAGGCCAATAATGGAGATACTCCTATCCGCCCACCAACCTCTCTCCCTTCCACTTCCTCGGTCAAGATTAGAATCCAGTATAAAAGTCCAGTAAGAACCATTGTGTGCACGGCATACTCTCTAACCTGCATCCCAAATTCTATACTGTAACCCGACCAAATGAAAGCAATCGAAGCGACAATTCCGCCTCCCCTCCCGAAGATCCTCGTAGATAACGAGTAAAGTAGAATCATATTTAGTAAGGAAGAAATTAGCGAAAATCCCCTGAAAATATGGTCTGCCTCTCCAAAATTCTCTAGTAATAGGTGGAGGGTAAAAACAAACCCACCATATCCAAAACCAAACCCAGAAATCCCATGTTCAGCATACGACATTGTGTCCGTCTCATTCACCCAAAGCGAATTTGACCACATTGCCGAATGGGTCCATACATAGATCATTATGGATGAAAGGACTATGGAATCCAATACGGAAATACGATTATCCGTGCCCCCCATGCTCATATTTGCCAAATTCTTGTTAATATAGGGCTGGGTAACTATTCTCACAGAATTACTAAATCAATGCTTTTTGTCAGAATGCCGTGGTCCTTCCAATAGTATTGTCAGCCTTCCAAATTATTCTAATTTTCTCCTGTGCATTTTTCCTGTCTAGATTTCCATTATGGGGTTCAAGACTGCCCTTACTTCCATCTGTTATGATTGTCTTTTCACTGCTACATATTCTGCCGGTAGTCTCGTTTTCTCTTTTCTCCAATCCACTACACCAATTTTTCACATTCTTTTTGGTGTTTGGTGCAATTTTTGGAGCAAAGAGTATCCAGAAAAGTGACCTCCAGTCATTTTATAATTCGATAATTGAATATCGCTGGAGCTCGATTTCACTAATTCTGGTGGTGGTGATTAGGATTTTTACCCTGCCAGAAGACCAATCACTTGTTAGAGGGGATATCGTTTCTCATATAGTGCCAATTATTGAGTGGACCGATGGAAAACTTGGATATCCTGGAATTGCCTATCCACGGGGTTTTCACGGACTCTTCCTAACTCTATCTTTCGGTTTGGAGTACTCTCTTGTTTCACATTCTGTCTTCATCACACTACACTCAATTGGGTGGTTATTCTTTCTCTTAATAGTCCGTAACCATCTGGGGGATATCGCTTCTTCATGTGTCCTTCTACTCGCAGGCGGATCAGGGATATTGGGTTCTCCAGATGGATTGATAGAGAATACTGGGTGGTGGTTGGTCCGTCAGTCCAACCTACAGCCAGAAATCTCCGCATGGGTATTTCTATTGTTCATAATGTGGCTAATCGATAACAGCGAATCAATCAGGGAAATCGGACCAAAACACTCCTTCTCGATATTAGGAGTTGTAATCTTGGGAGGGGCTACTACGAACCCCTTCTTCTTCTTGGTTTGCTCACCTTTTGTCTTATTTTGGACGATGATGACTTTCCTCTTCAACTTGGGCAAGGCAACCCCCTCAAACCATTTCCAGTGGACACTTATATCATCACCTTTGCTAGTTCTCATTTGCAGCACGATTCTGATGGAATTTACTGAGTTGCGATTTCAGGGAACTAGGGCGGATATCCATGATGCTAGCCACAGGTACGATTTGCTAGTAGCAGAGTTCGGAACATACTTCACTGATGGTTTGAATGTTGGAACAATCCTGGTCATGCTATCTCCAAAACCAGATCTCGCATTAGGGGAACCCTCTATTTCCAGAATGATTATCCTTATTCTAATCCCTTCTTGGTACATTGCATTTTTCTCACTATTTTCGGGAAACGGTAGGAAGGAAATCGGAATTTACGCTTCAACCATAGTTGTGATTTTCCTTTCATGGTATTGGGGTATTCCTGCGCCAGATGGGTGGTCAGTGATCCGTACACAATACCCACATAGGGCCTTCGCAATGCTGATGCTAGTTCCAATCATCAAGTCATTGAAGGAAGGCGATAAGATGGCCATCTTCATTTTTACACTCCTAATAATGTCGATAGATCATGAGTACTATTTTGAGCCAATATTCAGATACGAGCATGCTGCAAGGTCAATTTCTGCTTGCATTTTATTCTTATTTGCATACAAAATTTCTGAATTTTTGCCTGTTAATGATGTGAATATTGATTTCATTAAGAGATATTTGCCAATGTCGTTCTCATTGATTGTTCTTGGTTTCTGGTCGAGTTTTAATTTGGTTAAATTCCCAGATTCGGATTTCGGAATCATGTTTTTCTTCGGTGCATCATTATTGATTTTCTCATTGTATAGAACATTGCCATCGGAAATAGGGGAAATTTCTCTGGTTTCCTCTTCCTTTCTGTTGGGGATAATTTCTGGTCATCTCTACGACCTTTCACTAGGTAATTATCACTCATCGAGCTTTCTAATTTTATCTTTCATACTTGCACTAATATCCTCTAGGATATTGCGTTTCGAACTCGTCTCGTCAGTTTTTAGAAGACATTCCCTGAGTTTCCTATTGGCAGTTATATTGATCAACGCAATACTCCACATTATTCACCCTGGTTATGTTACCGAATTAATGGTGCCCGCATATCCCGAGCTATGAGTCTATTATCTCGAATTTTCCCGCCATAATGAAGTCAAATTGACGAAATACGTATTCCAATCGTGCTCTTTTGCCGTTGCAATGGCAGATGTTGATATGGCACCCATCTTCGATGAGTCATCCATCAAGCTACGAATGGCCAGAGAAATCTCATCGACACGTCCAGGAGAAACTAGAATCCCATTTTCCCCATTCTTGATAATTTCTGGAATCGCTCCCACGCGGGTAGAAATGGGGGATAAACCCCACGACATAGCTTCCAATAGCCCCATTGGGAGGCCTTCATTATGCGAAGGAAGGACGTATATCCCACATCTTCTCAACAACCCAATCTTTTCTTCTTCTGAGACCCAGCCATGGATAATGCACGTTTTATCCTGATTAAGCTGTTCAGATTTCTCCCTCACCTCTTCGACATCCCCATTTCCGATCAAGTGTAATTTCCTCCCGGCCTTTTCCTCTTCCGGGATTTTTGACCATGCTTCAATGAGGTCAAAGGTCCCCTTTCTGAGTCCCATTAAACCTGAATACAGGACATCAATCCTCTCTTTCTTGACTACTTCTTCAGGAGAGGGGGGATATATTGGCGTCGGTAAGACAACAAATTTTGAGGAGGCAACTCCTAGATTCTCCGCATACCATTCCTTCCATCCTTCAGACAGAGTAATTATTGCACTAGCCCTTCTGAAACTCCTGCTAATGGCCCACTTGGTGATGAACGAAGAACCCTCGAAAAAATCTCTAGCCTTGGAGCCATGAGTGTGGTAAATTACCGGCACCCCTAACCTGTTCCACATATTTCCTATGGACGTTTTTCGCCACATTGAAAGGTCGCTTGAGACATGGATATGAACAACTCCTGGGGGTCTAGTAAGTCGTATAAAAGGAGCAAAAAGGAGGCTCTTTATCCAAAGGGAAAATCGCCCTAATAGGCTTCCTTGATGCATTGATGGGGAAAAATCCACAGAAAACTCATCGGACTTCTCTCTCATGATCATCTTATTCAAAGACGTGATGCCACCTACGACACTAAAATCCGGCCCAATCATTATTATTTTCATGGAAGCCCCTACGATTTCAGTTTCCTCTTCCTGTGCCAATCAATGTGACCCCATCTGGTAATTTTTCCCGGTCAATTATCCCCCAACCATCGAAAATAACTCTTCTTCTCATACTCTCAATTCCCACAGGGGAACGACTCCAATCAATGAACTCCGTATGGGGGACTGTGAAAATAATGCCATCGGAACCAGCAAGGCAACTTTCGTCATGGAAATTCTCCGTATCCAGACTTCCCCCCAGGGGAATGTTTGGCTCCCAAGACCTAACTTCTGCCCCAATTTCCTCCATTCTTTTCGAAAGGTAAACCCCGTGTGATTGCCTCGTATCATCAACATTCTCCTTGTATGTCAAACCCGCAACTACCACTATTTTCCCCTCTAGCCCTCC
>MDSZ01215159.1_pt1 | contig 17746 bp, 16 predicted proteins | sample 811201 | NCBI WGS metagenome assembly MDSZ01 (sample SAMN05326647, study PRJNA326480) | marine metagenome | isolation source: seawater | place: Indian Ocean: North | collected 2010
TAGTTGTTGTAATCACCCAAATATGATACAACACTTTATGAATTTTATTGGAGTAATTTTAGTATGAATGGACTGTCTATCAAAGAAATGATTGACGCAGGAGTTCATTTTGGCCATAGATCTAAGTATTGGAACCCAAAAATGGAACCATACATATACACTACTCATAAAAAACTTCATATTATCAACCTCGAGAAGAGCTCCGAGCGCTTCAACGAAGCTGCAAAATATATACAAAAGCTTATATCCAATAATGGCAAGCTAATGTTTATTGGAACAAAGCGAGCGGCTTCTGATATAGTAAAGAAATATTCTGATCTGACATCAATGCCATATGTAAATAATAGATGGTTAGGCGGTTTACTTACAAACTTTAATACGATAAGAAAGTCTATAGCAAAGCTTGAAGATTTAAGGACTAAACTAAAGAATCAGAAAATATATAATCTTTCTAAAAAACAAGTCATTGATTTAAAAAGAGATATAGAAAGATTAGAAAAGAACTTACTCGGTGTGCAAAATTTAACTAAACTTCCTGATGCTTTATTTGTTGTTGATACTAGGTATGAGAGAATAGCAATTCAAGAAGCAAATAAACTTAATATTCCTGTTATAGCACTAGTTGACTCAAACAACTCCTTCGAAGGTGTGGATTATATGATACCAGCGAATGATGACGCCATGTCATCAATTGATTTATTTCTTAAATCTATATCTGAAATAATACTCGAATCAAAACCAAAAAAATCCATCAAGCAAACGGATGAAAATAATGATCAAAAGAAATCTATCAAAGCTAAGAAGGTTTTAAAAACAACTGAAGTTAAAAAAGTATCGAAATCATCTAAAACTGTAAAATCTAAGTTGCCCGAGGATAGTAAAGGTGAGTGAATCACTAAAATTAGTCAAACAGCTTCGTGAAATTACTGGAGCTGGAATGTTAGATTGTAAGAAATATTTACAGAAAGCTAATAATAATCTTGATGATGCTGTAAAACTTTTTAGATCTGAATCAGGTAAAAAAGCTGAAAAAAAAGGATCAAGAATAGCAGCTGAGGGAATTGTTAACTTCTACGAAAACAATCAATGCGTGATCATATTAGAACTTAATTCAGAAACTGATTTTGTTGCAAAAGATAGCAACTTTATTGCATTAGCTCAATCTATAGCTGATGATTTGCTGGTTAAAAATGATCAAGAGTGCGAAGCTACAATAAGTGAAAAAATAAATGGAGCTATATCGAAATTAGGAGAAAATATTAAACTTCGTAGATATTTTAAAATAGACAAAAAAAACAATGTCTATGGTTATTCACATAATAATAAAATTGCTTCTATTGTTGAATTAAAAGATCCAGATGAAGAGCTTGCTAAAGATATTTGTATGCAGATTGTAGCATCTAATCCATTTGCTATTGATGAATCCTCATTAGATCCTGATATCCTTAAGTCCGAGAGAGAAATTTACAAACAGGAACTAGATAAATTAGATAAAAAAGAAGATATAAAAAGGAATATTCTAGAAGGAAAGATGAAAAAATTTATAAATGATAATACACTATTAAATCAGTCATTTGTAAAAGATCCCTCTACTTCTCTATCGAAAATTATTAAAAATAATGATATTTTATCTTTTCATCGTTATGAGCTTGGAGAAGGTTTAGAAAAAAAATCTGAAGATTTTGCACAAGAAGTTTATAATCAAATAAGCTAAACTTAAAACAATGTTCGATAAAATTAAATCTGACACCAGGTCCTCGATGGACAAAAGTATTGATAACTTCAAATCTGTTCTATCCAAAATACGTGCAGGTAGACCCAATCCAAGTATTCTTGACCAAGTTACCGTAGACTACTTTGGATCAAATACACCCATAAAACAGCTAGCAAATATCTCAGTGACAGATGCATCCACTATATCCCTTAGCGTATGGGATAAAAATGCCGTGTCCGAAATAGAGAAATCACTCAATGAAAGTAGCCTAGGAGTTAATCCTACTGTCAATGGGACAAATATTCATATCAAATTTCCCCCTCTCACACAAGAGAGAAGAGAAGAATTGAATAAACTTGTAAAAAAAGAGGGTGAAAATATTAAAGTTACGCTTAGAAATATAAGAAGATCAGCAAATACATCAATATCAAACCTGGAAAAAGAGAAAAAAATATCAAAAGACTTTGAGAGAGATTACACTATAGAGATACAAGATCTCACTGATGAATTTATAAGCGTTTCAGAAGAAATTGTCTTAAAAAAAATAGAAGAAATCAGCGAAGTCTAGTCGTGAAACACATAGCCTTTATAATGGACGGCAATGGAAGATGGGCTGAAAAACATAGCAAGTCTCGTCAATACGGTCATGAAAAAGGCTCCTCTAATGTCTATGATATTTTTCTATCTTGTATTAATTTAGGTATCCACACAGCAACATTTTTCGCTATGAGTAGTGAAAATATGTATAGATCTAGAGAGGAAACGCATTTTATTTCTATACTACTGGACAAGTCAATAAAACAACACTTACCAGATCTATTAGATAATGAAGTTAAATTTAAAGTAATAGGGGATATTTCTCATTTATCATCCGAAATCAAAGAGACAATAAGTAATGCTGAATCAATGACATCAAGTTTTGATCGATATAAATTGAACATTGCTTATAATTATGGCGGTCAGTGGGATATTATTAACTCCATTAATTCTATTACTGAGAAAAACCTCCAAGTTTCAAGTGAGACACTATCAGAACATCTATCGACTGGATTAGATGTCCCTGATTTAATCGTACGCACCGGTGGTTATAAAAGACTAAGCAATTTTATGCTGTGGCAAGCAGCTTATAGTGAGTTAATTTTTCTTGATAGATTATGGCCTGATTTTACTAGAGATGATGTATCAGAAATCTTTAATGACTATAAAGTTATTAAGAGAAAATTTGGTAAAGTTGAGAATGACTGAGCTCATCAAAAGAATAATAACTGTATCAATAATATTGTCTTTACTGAGTCTTCTTTTTATCTACGGCACTAATAGTCTATTTTTGATCATTATTTATTTAGTTACTGCTTTCTCATTTTACGAATGGCTTCGTTTAACATCAAAATCTATCTATTATATGATTCCATTTATTATATTATTGTCTGTAGTAGACAATTATAACTTTATCCCTATTGATATGTTTATAATGGTATTTATTCTTTTCATAATAATCATGATTTACCTTACGTTCTATCATCAGCAGTTTCTTCGCGATAAAATTAAATCGTACTCCTTGTTGCTGGGTACATCACTAATTTTCTCGCTTTTCTTTTTTCTAATCAATTTATATCCTATTGATAACACCCTATTAAGAGATACATCCTTAATTGATAATAAACATTATTTTATAATATTAATTACTTTAGTGTCACTCATTGATATTTCTGCTTACTTGACTGGGAAAATTATTGGAAGAAATAAAATACCTTCTCTGGTAAGTCCAAACAAAACATACGAAGGCTATGTAGGGTCATTACTCTTGACTGTTTTAGCATTTATATCTGCGTCAAACTACTTTGAGTTTCAATGGACTTCATTAGACTTAATAATTTTATTCATCTTCATACTTCTTGCTTTTTATGGTGATTTTTTAATGAGTCTTATAAAAAGAATTTTTAATGCAAAAGACACTGGCTCGATACTTCCTGGTCATGGCGGACTTCTAGATAGAATGGATAGCTATTTCACAACTTTGCCAATTTTTCATGTGTGGTTTCTACTTTGAAATTTATAAGCATTTTAGGATCTACAGGTTCTGTAGGGAAAAATACATTAGAAGTTTTATCTTCTCTTCCCAATAAATATTCACTATATGGGATATCATGTAATAAAAATATTTCAGTATTATTCGATCAAATTAACAAATACCGTCCGTCAGTTGCAGTTATAACGGATTATGATAGCTATAAAGAATTTATAAACTTGCATGGCATTCATATTAATTCAACAAAAGTTGAGTATGGTGAGGCAGGTTTAAAAGATATAGCATCAAATGCTAAGGTCGATGTAGTTGTAGCAGCTATTGTTGGCTTTACCTGCTTGACTTCTGTAGTAGATGCCATCACCACTGATAAGATTGTAATCATAGCCAATAAGGAAATTCTTGTATCTGCAGGAGAAATGATCATGTCAATTTTGAGTAAATCAAATGCTATTCTTCTTCCTATTGATAGCGAGCATAATGCTTTATTGCAAGTTATACTATCTTCTGGTTTGGATTATAGAATAAACGATAATAAATACTATAAATCTAAAATTAATAATTTAACAATAACAGCATCAGGAGGCCCATTTATTGATCTTAAAATTTCAGATTTTGGTAAAATACGTGCGAGAGATGCTATCAAACATCCAACCTGGGAAATGGGTGAAAAAATATCTGTAGATTCATCTACTATGATGAATAAAGGACTAGAGATACTAGAGGCAAAAATACTTTTCAATTTAGATTTATCAAATATTAACGCAATCATTCATAGACAAAGTAAGGTACATGCATTAGTCGAATTTTTTGATGGTACGATAATTGCTCACATGTCTGAACCTGATATGAAGATTCCAATTTCTTTTGCGCTTACGTATCCTGATAGAATATATAAATCTTCTAATAAAAATTTTCAATATGAGGATCTTACCTTCGAGGAGATATCAATAGATAAATTTCCGTGCTACCAGATTGCCAGAAACGTGGCCGAAAATGGTAAAAATTCTGGATTAATTCTTAATGCAGCAAATGAAATTAGTGTAGAATACTTCTTAAAAGATGAAATTATGTATAAAGATATACCTAATATAATCCAAGACGTACTAGATACTGCAGATTTTAGAAGTCATGATAGTATCGAATCAATATTAGATAATGATAAGGAAATTAGGGCAATCACAAAAAAACTAATCAAGGAGAGATATGGAATTAATTAATAGTATTTTAGGATTTATAATCGCTATAGGAATCTTAGTTACATTCCATGAATATGGTCACTTTATGGTGGCAAGGCTCTGCAACGTTAAAGTTCTCAAATTTAGTGTAGGTTTTGGCAAACCTTTATTTTCTAATGTTTCAAAAAAATCTAATACTGAATACTCTCTTTGTATGATTCCTTTGGGGGGTTATGTGCAGATGTTAGAATCAAAAAATGCAGAGGGTGTATCCAACAATCTAAAGGATAGTGATTTGGAGTTTTGTTTCGACAAAAAAAATGTTTATCAGAGATTTGCTATCGTTGCGGCCGGCCCTATTTTTAATTTAATTCTAGCAATAATATTTTTTACGATGACATATCTCAATGGTATAGGCGGAATAAAACCTAAAATAGAGTTAGATAATAATAGTTATTTAATATCAAACGTCAACAATACAAAGGTTGAGCGTTGGCAAGATGTAAGAGTAGAAATTCTTAACAATGTTATTAATGATAAAGACATAAATCTTAATCTAATTGATGATGATAATAATACACTTATTCATACTCTGAAATATGATCCATCTATTCTTAATAACGAGGGAGATATTATTCAGAATATAGGTATAAACATTGTTTATCCTGATAATTCGGCTATTGTCGGAACTGTAAATAAACAGGCTAATAATTCTAACATTGAAAGTGGCGATAAAATATTATCTGTTAATGGGTATACTACTAATTCATGGAGTGAGCTTGTTAGTATCATCCAAAAAAATCCTAATAAAGATATTAACTTAATCGTTGAACGAGACAGTAGTATAATTGAGTACAAAGCAAAAGTGTTAAGTAAAAATGGAAAAGGCTTTCTGGGGATTTCAAAACTAGTTGATAAATCTAACTTTGTTCTTGTGAGCTACGGATTCTATGATTCGATCGTGAGGGCAATGGCAAGTACTACTGACTATACATTGTTGACCTTCAAAATGATAGGTAGATTAGTAACGGGAGATGCTAATGTAAAAAATCTCAGTGGTCCGCTATCCATTGCACAATTTTCAGGTAAATCTTTAGAGATGGGATTTTCTTATTTTTTATATCTCCTAGCAATTTTGAGTGTCAGTTTAGGTGTTCTTAACTTACTTCCCATTCCTATGTTAGATGGTGGTCATCTTGTCTACTATACATATGAGATGCTTGCAGGAAGTGAGTTGCCAGTTAAATTTCAGATGGTTGCGCAATTTGTGGGCGTAGCTATTCTTGGTCTGATAATGATAATCGCATTCTATAATGATTTTGTAAGAATATTTTCATGAAAAATATATTCTTTGCACTATTATCCCTTTTTTTTATAATAAATGTTGCGCATGCTAATGAACAGCAGGCAAATTATATAGTTATAGATGGCAACAGTAGAGTATCAAATCAAGAAATCATAGAATACTCTGGTATTGAGATCGGGAAAGTCTACAACAAAGATGACATCTCAAATATTATTAAAAATTTATTCTCAACTAACCTGTTTATAGATATCAAAGTAAAACTGAGCGATAATACCCTTTTCATTGAGGTATCTGAGACACCAATAATATCAAAAATAAATATAGATGGTAATAAGCTAGTTGAAACTGAACAAATATTATCATCACTTAAAAGTATTGGCATATCACAGAGCAAACCATATAGTAAAAATTTAGTTGATAAAGTACAGCAAGAACTTACTCGCCTATATTATGACAATGGAAGATACTCTTCATTGATTAAAATATTAGAAAATAAGTTAGACGACAACCTAATTGAACTATCAGTTAATATTGATGAAGGTCTAGCATCAACAATAAAAGATGTAAAAATAATAGGTAATAAAAGCTTTTCAACGCGTCAACTAAAGTCAATTATTAAATCAGGACCTAAATATTGGTTTGAAGTTTGGTCAGATAAAGATATTTACAATAACTCTCTGTTAGATCAGGACGTCGATACTATAGTTAAATTTTATCAAGATAGAGGATACGCTAAAGTCAGACTTGTATCAAAACAAGTAAATTTATCTGAAGACAAGCGAGATATATATATTACAATATCAATAAGCGAGGGTTCTTTATATCAATTTGGAAAAATAACAGCTTATGGCCTTGAAAGCTTCGACAAACAAATCTTTGAAAATATCTTAAAATTTAATCTTCAGCCCGGATCGTCATTTTCAAGAGCTAGAATCGAACAAGCGCAAGAAAGTATTAAATATGTGCTTGGTGAACAAGGTTATGCTTTTCCAGAAATGAACTATAATGTCGTTTTTAACGACAACACATCAGCCGTTGATATAAATTTTAGAATTAATTCTAAATTAAAGTCTTATGTAAGAAGAATTAACATAGTAGGAAATACAAAAACAAACGATGAAGTGTATAGACGCGAGCTAAGACAGTTCGAATCGTCACTGTATGGTGAAAATAAAGTCGATAGATCTAAAATCAGACTTCAGCGTTTAAAGTTTGTAAACAATGTTGAAGTGAAGAAAACATTAGTTGATGAAGCTACTGGTTTAGTTGATATAGATTTCATTATCGAAGAAACTCAATCTGGTGAATTTAAAATAGGAGCAGGATACTCAGATTCATCTGGTGCTATTTTTAATGTTAAAGTCCAACAGGATAATTTTCTAGGAAAGGGTAATAATGTTGCGCTTGAACTTGAGAAAAGTTCGTATAAGCAATTCCTTAAGTACAGTAATACCGATCCATATTTTACTAGTGATGGTATGGCTAAAACTACAAGTATTGTTTTCAGCGAAACCGATGTGTCATCTACATCTACAGCATCATATCTTTCAGATACTGTAGCATATGGTATAAATTACAATGTTCCAATATCTGAGACTGAATCATACGGGTACGGAGGGGAGCTAATACTTAACGAGTATACCACCACAATTGGATCCCCAGCCAATGTTACTAGCTTCATTGATGAATTTGGTGATGTTCACTTTGGTTTTCGTTTCAATGCAAGCTACACTGAAGATACCAGAGATAGAACTGTATATGCTACGAGAGGTAAAAGACAAAGCATTACATCTGCATTTTATCTACCCCCTGATTTAGAGTACTCCTACATTTCACTCAAATTCATGGGTGAATACAACAAACCTTTCAAATTAAACTTTTTCAATCTCTTTGATTGGAATACAGTATTACAAACTAGACCACAGCTTGGTGTAGGCGTTGGTTTAGTTGAAATATCAAAACTGCCATTCCATGATAAGTTTTTTGCAGGTGGTGATAGAACAGTAAGAGGATTTGATAATAATAGCCTAGGACCTTTAAGAAATAACACAACGTGTACTGCAAAAACTTGTGATGCAATAGGTGGAGACTTCTTAGCTGTAATTCAAAGCAATTGGATATTCCCACCACCACCATTTATTGGACAAGATCAGCGCAATTTTAGAGCCTCTTTATTTATAGATATTGGTAATGTATTTGAAGATATTGCAGATTTTAGTTATAGTGACTTACGTGGTAGTTATGGAATACAGGCTAATTTTAGGACTCCTGTAGGAGCTGTATCACTTGGATTTGTAGACACTTTCAAATCAAAAGAGGGTGATGATACTAAACCAATTATATTCTCACTGGGAGGTGCGTTTTGATTATTAAAAAATATTTACCATTTCTTTTTGTTATGATTTTTATGACATCACAATCTGCTTTAGCTGAAGTAAAGATTGGTATAGTAAAGCTAGATATTCTTTTTAAAGAAATCCCTATCTATAAAGAATCCCAGAATAAAATGAAAAAAGAGTTTGAACCGAAAGCTGATGAGCTAAAAAAAATGGAGACATCTTGGAATAAACTGAATGATGATTATCTAAAAAATGAGAGGGTTATGTCTAAAACTGAAAGAAAAGAAAAGATAGCTGAGATCAGTAAAATTGAAAAACAGTTCAGAGAAAAACAACAGAACCTTCAAAAACAGTTACAAGATAAGCAAAACTCTGAGTTGAATAGAATAAGAGTTATTGTTGAAAAGGCAATAAATGACTATGCCAAAGATAATGATTATGATCTTATTCTTAGAGCTGATGGAACAACTCTTTATGCCAAGACGTATGTTGATATTACTCAAGATATAATCGATAAGCTTAACTAGTATGAACTTGAATAAAGCATATAGCTCTAGCGAACTTGAAAGTTTGCTTGATGCAAAATGCTCAATCAATTCTGAAATTAAATTTGACACAATTTCTACCTTATCTAATCCAATATCGGACTCACTAGGCTTTATTACAAAGAAAGGAAATTACGATCTTTCTAAATTCCGTGGCTTAATTGTTCATGATTCATTTTCTGAAAATATCAACCAACATACTATCCTTTTTAAAACCAAAAATGTCATGAAATCTGTAGCTAAGTTACTTCATGATGTTTCGTGTAAAGAGGAATACTCTCATACAGATCGCTATCCTCATGTGATACTTGGCAAAAATGTTAGTATAGGTAATAACTGCACTATATTTCCTGGCGTATTCATTAATCATAATTCAAAGATTGGGGATAATGTTGTAATACATCCTAATGCAGTAATAGGCTCTGATGGCTTTGGTTTATATCAAGATAATAAACTTTGGCATAAAATACCTCACATAGGATCAGTGATAATAGAGAATGATGTTGAAATTGGAAGTGGATCAACTATTGACAGAGGAATGATCGATAATACTCTTCTTAAAAGTAACTGTAAAATTGATAACCTTGTGCATATTGCACATAACGTAACGATAGGAAAAAATACTGCGATTGCAGCATGTACAGGTATTGCTGGCAGTACGTCAATAGGTGACAACTGTACCATTGGTGGCGGCGTAGGAATAAACGGACACATATCAATTTCTGATGGTGTTCATATTCATGGTATGAGCATGATCACTAAATCAATTACATCAGAGGGGGAATATGCATCCGCTATGGCTGCCGATACTGTTCGTAATTGGCGTAAAAATCAAGTATTATTCAGAAATCTTCATAAAACAATAGGCAATAAAAAATGAATATTCAAAATTATTTACCTCATCGATATCCATTTCTTTTAATTGATAAGATTATTGATTTAAAAAAAGGAAAATCAATCACTGCACAGAAAAATGTCAGTAATAACGAACCTTTTTTTCAAGGACATTTTCCTGATCATCCTGTATTTCCAGGCGTTCTACTTTTAGAAGCCATGGCACAAGCGACTGCAATCCTTGATGTAAAGAGTAATAATAGAGATATGTCAGAACAACTATACTATTTTGTGGGTATAGATAATGCTCGATTTAAAAAACAAGTAGTCCCTGGCGATATCATTATCATCACTGCTGAACTCATTCAAAGCAAAAGAGAAGTTCATAAGTTTACCGCAGAATGCAGTGTTGATAACAACATAGTTTGTAAGGCAGACTTGATAGGAGCCATAAGGCCAAAAAATGATTCATAGTACAGCATTAATTCATCCCTCAGCATCTATTGCTGATAATGTAGAAATTGGTGCGCACACAATAGTCGATAAAGATGTTCAAATTGGCCCAGGAACAGTTATTAAAGAAAATGTAGTTATAAGAGAAAATACTACAATAGGAGAAAATAATTTATTCTTTCAATTTGCTACAATTGGTGAGGTACCTCAAGATCTCAAATTTAATAACGAAAAAACCACCTGTACAATTGGTAATAACAATATCTTTAGAGAGTATTGTAGTATTCATAGAGGTACTAAGGATGGAATTTCTGACACTTCTATAGGAGACAATAACTTGTTTATGGCTTATACACATGTTGCTCATGATTGTGTAATTAAAAACTACTGTATACTATCGAATGCCGCAAGCCTAGCTGGACACGTAAATCTTGATTCGCATGTATCTTTAGGTGGTTTCACTTTAGTTCATCAGTTCTGTCGAATTGGTGAATACGCTTTTTCTGGTTTAGGAACTGTAATTTCTCAAGATGTAACGCCATATACTCTAGTAGCAGGTAATCACGCAAAAGCGTACAAGATAAATTCTATAGGACTTAAAAGAAAAGGTTTTGATAGCGAATCAATTTCTTCATTAGAAAAGTGTTTTAAATTATTTGTTAAGTCTAAAAAAACCTCTGATGAAAAAAATCAAATATATAAAGAAAAAGAAATATCAAATGAATACACTGACAAATTTGTAAATTTTATTGCAAACAGTGATAGAGGTATTACTCGCTAGAATTTATTAAAGACTCAGCAATATCTACTAGTCTTTGTGTTGGTTTAATGGATAATTTCTTTTTAATATCCTTGAATCTATCTATTATTTGATTCCTATATTGATCGTCATTATCTATGGCATTAAGTTCCACCATTATATCGACTTGATCACTATATGATGGCTGCACATATTCTTTTACTACAGGCTCTGATCCTATTTCATCCCCAAGGATCAAATTAACTAAACCTATATATCTTACTTTAACCAATGCCCTCATTATTAAAAAAGATATATAGGATAATCTATACATTATAACCATAGGAACCTGTAGTATAGATAATTCAAGTGTTATAGTACCTGATGCACATAATGCTTTCTTACAATCACTAATCTTTTCGAAATCTTTACCTGATGCAAGTTTAGAATGATATTCATCTGGTAGTAGCTTTTTCAAAATATTACGTGATGTCTCATTAGCATAGAATATTGCTATGCTTTCATTTTTATTTTTTTGAATACAATCTAACATAGAGTATATATTACTCTTAATTTCAGACTCTCTACTTCCAGGAAAGATCCCAAGATCAATATTCCTATCTGCATAGTTTTTTACTGAATTAATTAAAGCCTCATTTTGGAAAAGTGGATGGCCAACATAACTGACATTGTTTGTATATTTTTTGAAAAACATCTCTTCGAATGGAAAAATTACGCCTAAATGATCAATACTATTTACTAAAACTTGCGCTCTTTTCTCTCTCCACGCCCATAATTGAGGTGCTACATAGAATATTACTGGAATACCCAGTTCTTTTGCATATCTTGCAATTTTTAAATTAAACTCAACATAATCTACGAGGACAATCAGACTAGGTTTTGTTTTATTTATATGGTCTTTAGCTATACTTAATGCCTTTATAATTTCTTTGTACTTTGACAGCACCTCAAATATTCCTACTACCGATATTCTCTCAGTATCATAAATTATATTAGCATTTACTTTCTTAAGCTCTTTCTGTCCAAAAGCATCAAAAGTTATGTCTTTATTATTTTCTTTGTGTTCTCTAACATAACATGCAGCATGCTGATCACCTGAAGATTCACCAGCAATAATAAATATTCTTTTTTTGTTACTCATAATGATTTAAAGCTCTGCATATTTTTTTGATATCGTTCATACTAATTTCAGGATATATCGGTAATGAAAGACACTCTTTAGTAACTTTTTCTACCATCGGTAAAGGTTTATAAACACAATCTTTATATGCTTTATATTTATATATTGGTTGTTCATAATAAATCCCATAAGGAATTTTATTTTGTAGAAGATGTTTTTGAAGTCTAGACCTGTCTTTTACCCTAAGTGTGAATTGATTGAACGTATGATTTGCATTCTTTGTAATATGAGGTAGTCGTAATCTATCATTTTTAATTTCATTAAAAAATATATTAGCAATCTTACGTCTTCTATCAAGAAACTTATTAATATATTTTAGTTTTATGTCTAATATTGCAGCTTGTATTTCATCTAAACGACTATTATAGCCAATCAAATCATGTTGGTTTCTCTTGATTCCACCATGTGTTCGAAGTTTTAGTAACATATTATATATTTTTCTATTTTTAACTGTTATTAGGCCACCGTCACCAAAACACCCAAGATTTTTAGTTGGGAAAAAACTAAAACAACCCATATCTCCAAATGTTCCGCTTTGCTTATTTTTATATGTAGCGCCAAATGATTGAGCACAATCCTCTATGTGATATATATTATTTTCTCTTGCAATTTTAGAAATTAAATCTAATTCAGATGGTTGTCCAAATAAATTAACTGATAAAATTGCTTTTGTTTTTTTATTTATTAATTTCCTAATATTTTTAGGATTTATATTGAAAGTGTGTGGATTAATATCAGCAAAAACTGGTCTAGCTCCAACAAGTGATATTGCTTCTGAAGTAGCAAAATATGTAAAAGGTGTGGTTATAACTTCGTCATTATTTGAAATATCTAAAGCACGAAGAGACATCACAATTGCATCAGTCCCTGAATTACAGCTCACAGTATATTTAGATCCTAAATAATGAGAAACATTTTTTTCAAATGACTTTACATTATCACCTAAAATATATGAACCCGATGAGATAATTTTTAGAACTTTTCTATTAATATCATTTTCAAAAATCTTAAATTGTTTCTTTAAATCAAATATCTTCATCTTAGAATTCTTTTGTTATTTTTTTCGCAACTTCCAAGGCTTTTTGTCCACTCTCTCCATTCGTCATAGATTCATCTTTGCCATAACATGTTTTTATAAAATTCTTTATTTCTTCGTTAAGCGCATCAGCTTTTTTAAATTTATATTCAGTACTCTTATAGGTATTATTTTTATTCTTTTTAAGTTTTTTTAATTCATTATTAATAAAATCAACTGAGTAGTATGTATTTCTGAGAAATATGCGCATTTTACGTTCATTCTTCATGCTTATTCTACTGGCAGTCAAGTTTGCTACTACATTATCGTCAAATTCAATTCTTACATTAGCAATATCTATTAAATTTGTTATTACTTTTTTTCCTGAAACAGATATATTCTTTATTTCTTTATTTACTAAAGATAATACTATATCTATATCATGTATCATTAAATCTAAAATAACGTCAACATCTGTAGCTCTTGGATTAAATCTACATAGTCGATGAACCTCAATGAATTCTGGTTGATCTAACTGTGATTTAAGTTTTTTTATCGCTGGATTAAATTGTTCTAGATGTCCGATCTGAAAAACACATTTATTTTTTTTTGCAATTTTATTCAACTTTTTAGCTTGAAGAACAGTCTCTGTCATAGGTTTCTCTAGCAGAACGTGTATTTTATTCTCAAGAAAAAATTTTGCAATCGCATAGTGTGTAGTTGTTGGTGTCACAATCGATACAGCATCAACCTTATCCAGTAAATCTTTATAAGAATTGCTTTTAAAAACACCTTCTAAAGATATTAAATTCAAATTAGCAGAATCTGTATCTACCACACTTGTTAGATTTACAGATTTGTGAGATTTATATTTTTCGAGATGAAATTTACCCAGATATCCTAATCCAATGACTCCAACTCTAATTTTACTGCTCATCTTATGTCAATTCTTCAACTTGATTGGTAGAATAAACATTATACCATTTAAATGAAATCAAGAAAAATAATAGCTGGCGTAGATGAGGTGGGTCGTGGAAGCCTCGTTGGATCGGTATTTTCTGCTGCCGTCATCTTATCGGAAAGCTCATCAAATTTGAAATTAATGGATTCTAAAAAACTGAGTGAGAAAAAAAGGATAGACAAAGCCCAAGAGATCATTTTTAATTGTCTTTCGGTATCTATTGGAATAGCTTCTAGGGATGAGATAGATACGTATAATATCCATCATGCAACATTACTTAGCATGAAAAGAGCTATTGAAAATTTAACTATACAGCCTGACCTTGTATTGATCGATGGAGTTTATACCCCCCATATTAATATAGAATGTGAGAGTATTGTTAGAGGAGATACAAAGATTAAACAAATATCTGCTGCTTCAATTGTTGCAAAAGTATCAAGAGATTTTGAAATGGATTATCTACATAATAAGTTTCAGATGTATAATTTTAAGAATAATAATGGTTACGGCACTAAAGAGCATATGGATGCTATAAGTTGCTTTGGAAAAACTATTTATCATAGGAATTCTTTTATTAAATAACTTATGAAAAATTTTACCCATCTCCATCTTCACACATCTTATTCGTTTAATTCGGGCACTATCAAAATTGATAATTTAATCCAAACAGCAAAAAAGAAAAATATTTCATCGCTAGCAATGACAGACTATCTTAATATCTTCGGTGCTGTTAAATTCTATAAAAAATGTATTGAAGCATCTATCAAACCAATTATTGGCTGCGAAATCCCGTTAGTTATTGAGAACAATAATAGAGTAGATAATATTATATTACTATGCCAGAACCTCGATGGATATTTTAATCTTAATAAAATCTTATCTGCTATTCATAAATCTAGATCATCATACTTGGGCGCTACACATGATCTTATGAAACAATATAATTCTAACCTTATTTGCTTATCTGGAGGTAGAAATGGTTTATGTGGATTAAATGCTCTTCATAATCCTATAAATGATACTCAAGAAACTATAAATAGGATGAAAAAAATATTTCTTGATAGATTTTATATTGAATTAGATAGAACAAACAGAAATAGTGAGCATGAATATAATGATCTAGCTTTATCAATAGCTAAAGAAAATGATTTGCCCATAGTTGCATCAAATGATGTGTTGTTTATTAACGATTCAGATTTTGAGGCGAATGAAGTAAAAGTTTCAATAATTCAGAAAACAAAACTTGATGATAGAATTAATCAAAATGACTACTCTCCGAGTCAATACTTTAAATCTCAAGAAGAGATGTCAGCTTTATTTAGTGATCATGCTTCCGCATTAACTAACATTTCTCATATAGTAGAAAGATGCAATTTTAAATTCCCAAAATTCGAATATCATTTACCTCAATTCTCTAATCCAACAGAGAAAGATGATACGCAATATTTTAATGACCTTTGTCATGACGGTCTACAAAAATACATAGATTCATTTGATGTTAAGGAAAATATATATTTGGAGAGATTAAATAATGAAATATCTGTTATTCAAAAAATGGGATTTGCTAGTTACTTCCTTATAGTTCAGGAATTTATAACTTGGGCTAAAGAAAATGATGTTCCTGTTGGTCCAGGAAGAGGCTCTGGCGCTGGCTCACTAGTTGCTTTTGTACTGGGCATTACAAATATAGATCCTATTAAATATAATTTATTGTTTGAAAGATTTTTAAACTCAGAAAGGATTTCGATGCCAGATTTCGACATTGATTTTTGTATGAATAAAAGACAAAAAGTCATAGATCATATAATCGATACCTATGGTCAAGATAAGGTTTCTCAGATAATTACATACAATACTCTATCAGCAAGAGCTGTTATAAGAGATGTTGGTAGAGTATTAGATTATTCATATGGCTTTGTTGATTATATTGCGAAATTGATTCCTTTTTCACTTGGGATAACCATAGACGAAGCACTAAAAGTAAGTAAAGAATTTGCTAGAGAGTACAAAAATAGAGATGATGTCAGAACTCTTGTTGATCTAGCAAAAAAAATAGAGGGTCTTCCTAGAGGTGCAGGAACACATGCAGCTGGAATAGTCATCTCTCCATCAGATATCACGGACTTCATGCCCATTTACTCTTTAGAAGATAAAGACGAATTAATTACACAGTTTGATAAAGATGATATCGAGACACTTGGACTAGTTAAATTTGATATCTTAGGTCTCACTACACTTACCATAATGGATGAGGCTTTGAGATTAATAACAAAAAGTCACAAAAACTTAGATCTTGATTCTATACCACTTGACGATAGTAAGGTGTTCGATCTATTAAAAAATAAAATGACTACAGGTATATTCCAGCTTGAATCACTTGGAATGAAAAAATATATGTCTCAACTTCAGCCAGATAGATTTGAAGATATTGTTGCATTAGTAGCACTATATAGACCTGGTCCTCTTGGCACAAACATGGTGGATGATTTCATCGCTAACAAACATGGTGCAGAAATTAAATATGAACATCCTCTTTTAGAAAAAATATTAGCTGAGACAAATGGACTTATTCTATATCAAGAACAGGTAATGGAAATTGCCAGAGCATTAGGAAATTATTCTTTAGGTGACGCAGATTTACTCAGAAGAGCTATGGGAAAGAAAAAACAAAAAGAAATGGAAGATCATAGATCAAGATTCATCGATGGCTGTAGTCAAAACAATATTGAAAGTAATATTGCAAAATCAATTTTTGACAAAATGGAAAAGTTTGCTGGTTATGGGTTCAATAAATCTCATTCAGTAGCATATGCAATGCTCTCATATCAAACAGCATTTCTGAAGACATATTATCCAACCGAATTCTTTTCGGCAGCACTATCTTCTGATATGGATAATACTAATAAAATTGTAAATTTACTAAATGCATGCAATGAAATTAATATAAAGGTGAATGCTCCGGATATCAATTTTTCAAATTTTAATTTTTTACCTATAGGTGATAAGTCCATCAATTATGGTTTATGTGCTATCAAAGGAGTTGGAGAGACTGCTGCAAAACATATAAGTGATATTAGGGTACAAGGTGGTCTCTATGAAAGTATTGAAGATTTTTGTTCTAGAGTGAATCTCAATACAGTAAACTCAGGGACAATAGATTCATTAATATCGTCAGGATGTTTTGATAATATCTGTACAAAATCTAGGACATTAAATATAGAGAATCTTAACAATCTTATTTCTCAAGGTTTAAAAAAACAGGTAGATATAGCTTCTGGGCAAAACGAACTTTTTTCTACTGATAAGACAGAAATTAAAAATAATGAACTGAAACGAATATCTAAAGTTATACCATCAAATGACGAACTAATTAGAGAGAGAAAGGTTTTAGGTTACTATCTAACTAGCCATCCAATAAACAAATATAAGGATGAA
>MDSZ01074591.1_pt1 | contig 17735 bp, 12 predicted proteins | sample 811201 | NCBI WGS metagenome assembly MDSZ01 (sample SAMN05326647, study PRJNA326480) | marine metagenome | isolation source: seawater | place: Indian Ocean: North | collected 2010
TTCGGAACATAAAATATTAGATGATATTTCATTTAAAATCAATTCTGGGGAAGTTATTGGTGTAGTTGGGAACTTAGGCTCTGGTAAATCAACATTATTAAAAAGTATTATAGGGTATCATTTACCGGATTTAGGAATGGTTAAAATCAGCTCTTTTGATATTAATAATATCGGATCTGATATTCTTAGGAATCAAATAGGATACTGCCCTCAAAACATACAATTATTTTCAGGAACGATTTATGAAAATATTGCTTCAGGCATTGAAGATGCTACAGAAGAGGATGTTTATGAAGCTGCTAATCTAGCTCTTTCACATGAATTCATAGCTGCCTTACCAGGTGGTTACAATTATGTTTTAAGAGAAAATGGATCTAATTTGTCTGGCGGTCAAAGACAAGCAATATCATTGGCTAGAGCTTTAATCAAAAAACCTAAAATTTTAGTACTTGACGAACCAACGAGCTCTATGGACTCTGAAACTGAATTAAAGGTTATGGAAAATCTTCATAATTTAAAAGAGAAACCAACCATCATAATATCTAGCCATAAATTGGGAATATTAACAAAATCAAATAAAATTGCTGTAATATTAAATGGAAAATTGGCCGCTTTTGGACCAACTAACGAAATTATTAAAACTCAAAGCAATTAAAAGAACTGTCACTATGATAAAAAAAATAATTAATTACATAAAAAAACCTTATGAATCTCTAAAAGAAAATATTTCATTTGAAACAATAATTGATTTTTTAAAGATATCAGACACTATTCACATTAAAAAATCACTTATCCTATTATGGATAATTGTAATTTTTACTATTTTTATTGTAATTTGGGCTGCTTTTTCAAATATCAATCAAGTAGTAAGTGCTTCAGGTGAGGTAACTCCAGAATCTCAGGTACATTTAATACAAAGCGCCCTTACAGGACCAGTTGAAAAGATTAATATAAAATTGGGTGATGAAATAAAAAAGGGAGAAGTTTTATTTCATATTGCTAATAGTCAGCACTTAAAAACTTATCAAAATTCCCTTGCTGAGGTTGAATCAAGACGAAAGAAAGTAAAAATTTTAGAAGACCTTTTTAATCAAGGGGCAGAATCTGAGATTAGATTATTAGATGAAAAACTTTTACTTATAGATGCCGAAAGAAAATTTAATGCAGCTACAATTGCTCTTGATTATTCAAAAGTTGAATCTTCAGTTGACGGAACTATAAGTCAGGTTCTTGCAAAAAATATTGGTCAAGTTGTTAATGTTGGAGAAGATTTAGTTGAAATCGTTCCTTTTGATGCCGATTTGAGATTGAAAGTACTTGTACAAACAAAAGATATTGCGTCTGTTAGGCCTAATTTGAAGGCAAAAATTGCTTTCAACTCATTTGATATGGCAATATATGGTCAATTTGATGGTGTTGTTAAAACTGTATCAGCTAGTACAAGTGTTCAAACTGACGATGGTATTGCTTATTATGTTGCAATTGTTGAAGTTGATAAGAATGAAATAAAAAGACTTAAAAATATTGAGATTATAAGTGGTATGACTGCTCAAGTTTCTATTATTGGTGATGAAAGAACAATATTAAGTTATTTATTTAATCCTATTACAAAGTTATCAAAAACCGCATTGCGTGAATAAATTAAAAAAGTTTAATATTTTTATCTTTTAATTCTTTTACAATATTTGAAGCCTCAAGAAGTGAATCTTTTGTTCCTGCATCTAACCAAAAACTTTTTTCTTCTATTAGCTCAATTTCGAGACTAGACTTATCAACATATAAATTATTTAAATCGGTAATTTCTAATTCACCTCTATTAGAGGGCTTTAAATCATTAACATATTTAACAACATTATTATCATAAACATATAAGCCAGTAACAATCCAATTACTTTTTGGTTTCTCTGGTTTCTCCTCTATATTAATAACACTCTTATTATCATCAAAAAGTACAACTCCGTATCTGGATGGATCATTTACTTTATAACCAAAAATGTATGCGCCTTTATTTTTTTGCATTGCAATTTCAAGTTTTTTAGATGTATCACCTGCTAGAAATAAATTATCACCTAAAACTAGAACACAATTTGATCCAGCTAGCCAATCTTGTCCAATTTGAATTGCCTGGGCAATCCCTTTTGGTTCATTTTGTATTTCATACGAAATTGAGACATTGAAATCTTCACCTTGACCTAATAAAGATTTATATAAGTCTAAATTTTCAGGATTTGTGATTAACAAGATTTCCTTTAATCCAGCATTTGTAAGTGTTTGGAGAGGGTAATATACCATAGGCATATCATATACTGGCAACAATTGTTTAGAGATAGCTTTTGTTATGGGATATAATCTTGTACCCTTTCCCCCAGCAAGAATAATTCCTTTATAATTTTTATTTTCTTTATTCATTTAATTATTTTTTACAAACAATTCAAAAGCCTTGCGAAGTGAGTCATTCCAATAAGGCATTTTCAAATCGCAAAGGTTTTGTATAGTACCATAAAAATGTAACCGTGAGTCATTTGGTCTAGGCGTTTTTACATGCCAATCTTTTGCTAAAATAGGTTTTACTTGGTAATAAAGCTTACCTTTGCTTGCTTGATTCATTAAATTAGCTAAGTTTTCTGCAACCTCAAACCAAGAAGTATGGCCTTCATTCACTAGATGAAGTATTTCTACGCCTTTATAATTTTTCCACTCTTTGGTGTTCTTTATATTGTTTAAGAGCTCAAATATTACCTCAACTAGATCCTTTGACCAAGTTACAGAAATTTTTTGATTTGATATTACATCTAACTCTTTTTTATCATTTAACAATGAAATAAATGTTTTGAAATAATTCTTACCAAACTCCCCATATAGTGATGCTGTTCTAATTATAATAGCTTTATTAGATGATTTTTTTATTTCATTCTCACCTTTAAGCTTAGTAATGCCATATTTATTAATAGCTCCAGGCTTATCATCGAAAGAATAAGGGCCTTCACCATGTTTTCCAAATACATAATCAGTAGAAACATGAATAAGAGGCAAATCTGATTTATTTAGTATTTCAACAAGATTAATAATAGATTCATAATTAACCTCTAAACATTCATCATAATGAATTTCAGCTTGATCAACATTTGTATAAGCAGAAAAATTTAAGACAATATCTGGTTCAATATGGTGAATGAATTTTTCTATATTTTCTTTATTTGAAATATTCAACTCTTTGGAAGAGGGAGAAAAAATCTGAAATTGATTATTTCCCTTCCAGGATAATAATTCTTGTCCAAGCTGACCAGACCCACCTATCAAAAGTATTTTCATTCTTTTATGATACCCAACCTTGCGCCATCATACTTATTTTCGATAGAATTTAATAACCAATCTCTATTATTTAGATACCACTCTATAGTTTCAGTAAGACCTTTATTGAATGATATTTTTGCTTCCCAACCCAAATCATTTCTCATTTTTGATACATCGAGAGCATATCTAAAATCATGTGCAGGCCTATCTTTAACAAAACTTATTAAGTCTTCATAACTTCCATTTTTTTTAGGTTCAATACTATCCAATATTGAACAAATTAATCTCACTAACTCAATATTTGAAATCTCATTTGTCGATCCTATATTATATGAGGAGCCTATTTTTCCCTTTTCTATCACTGAAATAATGCCAGATACATTATCTTCAACATTAATCCAATCTCTTATTTGTTTACCATCACCATATACAGGAATTTCTTGGTTCTTTAGACATTTTTTTATCACTAAAGGAATAAGTTTTTCTGGAAACTGCCAAATACCATAATTATTAGAACTATTTGTAATAATTATTGGAAATTTAAATGTCTTATACCAAGCCCTTGCCAATAAATCTCCTGAAGCCTTTGATGCTGCATAAGGGCTGTTAGATCTAAAAGGACTCTTCTCAGTAAAAACTTGATCATTAATATTTAAGGAACCATAAACTTCATCAGTAGAAACATAGATAAATCTAAAATTATCTCTTCTATTTTTTTCAAGATTTTTCCAATAATTATAAGAATTATGAATCATATTGTATGTTCCTACTATATTAGTATTAATAAAGTTAGAGGGATCATCAATAGAACGGTCAACATGAGACTCAGCGGCAAGATGAATTACATAATTTGGTTTATCGGCATTAAGGGTATTTTGAATTAAATTAGGCTCATTAATATCAGATTTAATAATTTTGTAATTCTGCAAATTAATATCTCCTATAGATTTTTCATTTGAAGCATATGTAAGCTTATCAATATTAATTACATACTCTCCTTTCTCTAATAGGTTTCTAACCATTGACGAACCTATAAATCCGCAACCACCTGTTATTAGATACTTTCTTTGATTTTGCATAAATTACCTATGAATTATTCTTAAAAAAATCAAATTTGTTTAATTTTTTGTCTTTTTCAGAAATAGAAAGCTTATTATCTTCTATAGGCCATTCTATATTAAGATCATTATCATTCCAAATAATGCCTGACTCACTTTCTTTATTATAATAACTATCAACTTTATATAAAACTGTTGTATTATCTTCTAATGTACAAAAACCGTGGGCAAAGCCTTTAGGGATAAAAACGCAACCGCTATCACTTGATAATTCAATTGAAGAGTAATTACCGAAATCACTAGATTCAGATCTTAAATCTACAAAAACATCAAATATTTTACCCGTTAAAACATAAATAATTTTCGATTGTTCGAAAGGAGCAACTTGAAAATGTAAGCCTCTAATTGTTCCCTTTTTCTCTGAGAATGATAAATTATCTTGGACAGAATTAAATGTAATTCCATTTTTCTCTAATTCTTTATAATTAAAATTTTCTCTGAAATAGCCTCTATTGTCAAAATGATCTATGGGCTTAATATTTATAACATCAGAAAAGAGATTAACTAGTTTCATGATTAATCCTTTAAAATATCCTCTATATATTTAATACTGTTTGGTAAGCATACATTTGTTAAATCATATTTTTTAACAATATCTTTACGTGCTTTTTTTCTAATTTTATCGTATTTTTTTGGATCAGCTAAAACATTAGATACTTTTTTAGCGATGGCCTCATGATCGAAAAAATCTACCAGCAACCCATTTTCACCGTCTTTTATTACTTCTTTAACTGGCTCTGTATCTGAACCAATTACTAATAGTTCACATGCCAAAGACTCTAATAGCGACCATGATAACACAAATGGGTAAGTCAGGTACACTTGAACTGTTGCAGATTGCATCAAAGCTGTTAATTTTGAGTGATCTTCTAAATAACCAGTAAATAAAACTCTCTCAAGATCAATTGAATCCTTTACTTCATTAAAAAATATTTCTTTCCAAGTTGTTCCGTCTGGGGCCTTTTTACCATAACTCGTCAATTCACCACCAACAATAATAATAAGAGCATCTGGATGTTCCTTAAAAATATTAGGTAGTGATCTCATAAAAATATGGTAACCACGATAAGGCTCAAGATTCCTATTAACGAATAAAACTACTTTTTTTTCTTTATTAAGATCAAAGTCATTTAACTTTACCTCAACATTATTATTTGGTTTTATGATATCAGTATTAATTCCCTCATGAATAACTTTTATTTTATCCTTTATTCTTTTAGGAAATGTTGATTTTTGAAACTCAGTCGGAGTTAAAAAATAATTACTTATCTCATATTGAGAGAAAAAACTTGCATTTCTACCGATAAGCTTCCTTCTTAAAAAAACTTCATCCATGTCTTCTTGCTGTTCTTCATCAAAATCAATATCACTTCCATATAGCTGATAATGAAACTCAAGATATGATAAAATTTTAGATGTTGGATATACCTCAGATAAGAACATTAATTCTCCCCACCCATGGTGCCCTATTATAAGATCAGGAGTAAATCCTTCATTTTTAAGTTCATAAGCTTTATTTGCACATCCCTCTGCCCTAATAATTTTAGCCTCAAATTCTTTAGCAAGGTCATGAGTTTTTTCATTTGTTGCCTGTTTTGGAGCATATTTATGATGTTTAACACCCTCAGCTTTAAAATCGAATAAGGAAAGTGAATGTACATTGTGTTTTTTTGCCAATTCTGGAGCTAAATGCTTAAATTGAGCCGGAAAATGTTGGTGTACAAATAAAATATTTTTTTTCATTTGATCAAGCTTTTTTAATTAATCCAATTATATCAAACTTTAGCATTATAATAACGGTTTTATTTATTGCTTCATGAGGAAATTCTAGACTAGAATAAATTTCTTTTAACGATATTTTTTTCTCTAATAAAAGTTTAATAATAGAGTTAACGATTATTGGGTTAACTTTTAAACCTAAATACTCTGTATCTAGTAAATTATTATCCTGTACGATATTAATACTATTTGAAGTAAACAAATAATGATTATCATTTAGAATTTTATTTACTTTACAAACGAATTTATTATTTTCATTAAGTTTTTCTGTTGAGTAGGAATTAAAAATTTTTAACGGCTCTAAACCTTCTAAATAGTTTATATTATTTTTTTTTGTTTCTGAATGTAGACGAATTTTATCTAGCTCTTCTCTTAGATCAGAGTAAGAGTTCATTACTTTTTTCCAGCAAAAGTATTCACTAGCTCTTTTTTTGCCAGATTTTCCCATTGATTTTCTTAAAGATGGGTTGTTTATCAATTCTTTTATCTTTTTTATAGCAATATCAATATCAATAGATACTTTTTGGCTTGCATAACCAATATATTGATCATAATTAATTATGTGTGAAAAGTATTGATAAATAAGATCCGAGCTCTCACCAGCTTTTAATGTTGTTGTTGGAATCATAAAACCATTATCACCATCTTTTACAGTATCCCTATATCCGTTCCAATCTGTTACAATGACAGGAACTTCTGCAGCCATAGCCTCAATAGGTGTTAAGCCAAAAGTTTCCTGAAAATTATCAGTTAAAGATATAAAAATATCTGAGGACGAGAGAAGTAAGTTCTTATTTTGTTGATCTAATCCATCTACGAAATGACATATGACATCGGGACATATTAATTTTGCCTCTGATTGCATAATGTTAGAAATGTAATCATTAGCAACCCAGCCGATTTGAATAAGATGTATATTTTTTTTACCTTTTAGTTCATTTGCAATCTCTTGAAGTGCTTTATACATCGGAAAATGATGAGCTTTTGCATGAAATGACAACCTACCAACAAAAACTAGCGCTATATCATCTTCATTAATGCCTAGTTTTTTTCTTACCTTGTCTTTTTCATCATTAGAAAAAGTATAATCCTCTGTATGAACACCAAGGGGAATAATAGGAAATTGAGGTTTAGTAAAATTTTTAGCACCAAGTCTTTCTCTAAGTGCATTTTGATGAAATGATAAAATTTCATCCACAGTATCCTTAACGCATCTAGAAGTACATATTAGAGCATCCCATTCTTGAACTGGTTTTATAAAAATATCACCCATAGAGTCCATGATACTTTTTGACATAGTAGTATGCGTGATGCCAACTATACTATATTTTTGATGGCCAAAATTAGTTCTTAAAACAGAATAATTCCCTATATGAGGATCACATATAAAAATGCCACCATATTTTTGAGACAGATCAGGTTTATCCCAAGGAAAAATTTCCATATCTATAGTGTTTTTTCCTAAAAATGATTTAAAAAGGTTTATGAAGTTTTGCCTTTCTCTATTATTTCTAACCAACGCGCTTGCTTCTAGAAACCCCATTTTTGCTATGGCTCTAAGATATGCTGAGCCAGCAGCATGCCTTCCCATCAGCATCCCCTCCTTTGCTATGAAAGCATCATCATTATAATATGTTGTCCAGGGAGCTATCTTTGTTAATTTGTTGGAATTACTATTTGAATTAATCAAGTATCACCTAAATGTGCTTTAAGCCTTTTACCAGCCTCTTCTTCTAGATTCTCTTTTTTTAGTGCTATTATATATATATTAGTGTTCATTAGAGCTCCAATAACTGAATTAAACCCACAATTCCTTATAAGACCACCCAAAAGATCTATCGTGAATGCACATCTATGTGCCATATGTGTATTACCTCCAGCTACGGATGATCTATGGCCAAACAGCATATCTATTGGTGCAATTGGCCCCGCTGGGGATTCATATAAAGTTTTTGCAAATCTTCCTTCAATTATTTCTTTAGCTATAACCATTAAATCTGGACATGTAATAAACATCTCTCCGTCGTCACTTAATACTCTAAAAAACTCATTCAAAGTTCCTTCTACCTCATGAGGATACAAATGTTCTATATTATGGCTAGAATATAAACCGTCATATTCACCGTCTTTAATCATATGCATATCTTGCATTGAAGCAACAATATCGGGTTTAACAGATTCATCTATATCAAGACGGATCTCTTTCCATTCGCTTGAATTAAAAACTTCGGTAGTATTATCTTTAGTCTGGCTACCACATCCTACGTGTAAAAATTTTTTCATAATTTTATTTATTAGTATTTATCAATTATTATATAAATCATTACAAATAAAGATAGAAAAATTAAAAATCAACCATGGATGAAAGAAAAATAAAATATCAAAATATTTTTAATCTTTACAGAACTAACGATTTAGAAAGCGCAAAGGAAAAGGGATTAGTATTTCTAAAAGAGTATCCTCACGATTTCCAAATGCTTAATCTTTTAGGCGCTATAAGCGCTAGAACAGAGAACTTTAATGATGCAGTAATTTTTTTTAATAAAGCATTAGAAATAGATAATACCTATACTCAGGCATATAACAATTTAGGATTAGTATATAGATCACTTAATAATTTTAAAGATGCAAAGAAATGTTTTGAGAAATGTATTTTGTTAAAGAAAGATTACAAAGAAGCCTATAATAATCTTGGAATTACACAAAAAGACCTTGGATTAAAAAAAGAAGCATTAATTTCTTTAAATAAATCTCTTGAAATTGATAACACATATGATCAAGCTTTATATAATGTTGGAAATATATACTCTGAAGAAGAAAACATTAATGAAGCTCTAGTATATTATAATAAATGCCTTGATTCTAATCCTAATCATTACGATTGCCTGATTAATATTGCTAACTCTTTGGCAAAATTAGATAAAACAGATGAATCTATCCAATATTTAGAAAAAGCAATATCAATAAATCCATCTAATTACGCTGCCTTTTTTAATATTGCTAATACATATTATAGCCGCGGGAATTTGAAAATAGCTTACTTAAAATATGAAGAAGCACTAAAAAGAAACCCTAATCACCAAGAGACTTGTATTAGACTTGGTATAATTGAAAAAGAGCTTGGTAATAGAAAAAAGGCAGAAGATTATTTTAAGCAATCATATTTAATAAATGACAATCATCCAGAGAGTAACTATCAACTAGGTATGCTATATCATGAAGATCAAATTGATTCTGAAGCGATTAAATATTTTGATAAATGTACTGAGTATGATGCGCAAGAAAGAGCCCTAGTCTCACATTATAGATTACAAAATTATGAAGTAATAAAAAATGCAATAAGTAATTCATCAAAAATTAAAAGGGACTCCAGAATTATAGCATCGGTAGCAAACCATTTTTCTTATAATTTTGATCAAGTCAACGAATACCAATTTTGTCCTGATCCATTAAAGTTTATTTATCAGAAAAAAATTAGTGAATTAATTGATGGATCAATGCTGAAAAATAATTTGATATCATTAATTAATCAAGTTGATGTCGATAATAGATCCTCAGGTGTTGTGAAAGGAGGAATCCAATCTACTGGCAATCTATTGAGAAGAAAAGAGAACGAATTTATAACACTAGCTAACTTAATATATAATGAAATTAAAGAATTCCTCAAATCATTCACTAATAGCGATGATTTATTTATTCAAAATTTTCCAAAAGATCCGGTAATTAAAAACTCCTGGTTTATTAAATTACAAAAGGGAGGACACCTAACCCCCCATATACATCATTTAGGGTGGATGAGTGGAGCTGTTTATTTAAAAATACCAAAACAGATAAATAATCCTCATGAAGGTAGCTTTATTGCCGGTATAAATGGAGATAATTATCCTAAAAATAAAGACAAGTATCCTGAGAAAATAATTGATGTTGAAGAAGGTGATATTGTTTTATTTCCCTCATGTTTATTTCACAGAACAGTACCATTTAATTCAGAAGAAGAAAGAATTTGTATTGCATTTGATATAGGAATAAAGGATAAAATATTTTTTTAGGATAGAATAAATATATAAATATAAATATGAAAAAAAACAATAATATCAATAATTTAATGGATTATTATAAAACTGGTAATTATAAAGAAGCAATCAATCTTTCATTATCATTACTTAGCAAGGGAGAAAATCACTGGAAGGTTTATAATTACCTTGGCGCTAGTTTATTTGCTCAAAATAGACAAAAGGAAGCAATAAATTATTATTTAAAAGGCATATCAATTTATAGTGATAAATTCGAATTGTATAATAACCTTGGAGCAATATATAAATCAGTTAATGATTATGACAATGCGTTAATTTTTCTAAAAAAATCTTTATCAATAAAAGAAAATATTGATGCTAAAATAAATTTAGCAGGAATACTTTTAAGCTTAAATAAAATTGATGAGGCAATAATTTTAAACAAAGAAATTCTTGAAGAAAGCAAAAATAACTTTATCGCAATACAGAATTTAGGTGAAGCTTATAGAATTAAAGGATCTTATGACCTTGCTATAGAATTCTTTGCTAGATCAATTAAATTAAAACCATTACCATCAACTTATAATGGTTTAGGGGTCACTTATTTTGAAAAAAATGAACCTCAAAAAGCTCTTGAGTCATTTAATTCAGCCATAAAAATCGATGAAAACTTTATTGAGGCTTATATAAATAAAATTGAATTATTCCACGAGCAACATAATTTAAATGAGGCTTTTAAAGTATCCAATTTTTTATTAAAAAAATTCCCAGATAATAATCTTTCTTATTTTAATCATGCATATACTTTTGATAAAATGAATGACTTTGAGAACGCCATTTCTTTTTATAAAAAAAGTATAAATATAAATAAGCTACATGCAAAGTCCTATAATAATTTAGCGGTAATTTATACAAAGGTTTATAGAGTCGAAGAAGCTGAATATCTATATACCTTAGCAAATAAATTAAATATTTCTTCAATAGATATGAAATATAACCATGCTTCTTTACTGTCAAAAATGGGCAAAGCTAAAGAAAGTATAGCCATCAGCAAGCAGTCATTGCGAGAAAACCCTAACTATCTATTATTTTATGATGTTTTATCTGCAACAAAACGCTTTGATAAGAAGGATGATGATTATTTAAAGATGGTTAAGATATATGATGATTTATCAGATGATAATCCACAAAAAGGTAATTTAGCAATTAATATAGGTAAAGCCCTTGAAAATATGAAATTGTATGATGAGGCTGCTGCTTTTTTTAAGTCAGGCAATCTTTTCAAAGATAAAATCATTAATTACCAACCAGAGAAACATTTAAGGCAATTTAATGATATTAAGGCATTATTTAGTAATGATTTTATTAAATTGCATAAAAATAAGGGTTTTAAGAGTAATAAAAATATATTCATTATAGGTATGCCAAGATCAGGTTCAACACTAGTAGAGCAAATTTTATCTTCACATTCTGAGGTTGATGGTTTAGGTGAGCTGACCACAATGACTGATATCATTAACGAAAAAAACTTAATCTTAAGAAAAAAAAATAAGTTCTCTAACCTTAAGTCATTAAATGGTGTTACATCAGAATATTTTCATGAAATTGGAGAGCAGTATAACAGAATTATTTCTAAAAATTTCAAACCTAAAAATATTATCGTAGATAAAGCATTGCAATTTGATAGAATTGGATGGATCAAGCTTGGGCTTCCAAATTCTAAGATAATATATTGTCAAAGAAATACTAATGACCAGTTATTATCTATTTATAAAAATTATTTTCTAGGCAATGCTCACGGGTATTCATACAATATAAAAATGTTAAGAAATTATTATGCAGGCTATTTAGATATGATGAGACATTGGCAAGAAGTTTTTAAAGATCAATTATTTTTAATTTCTTATGAAGATCTAATATATGAACCTGAGAAACAAATTAAAAAATTACTAAAATACTGTAAATTAGAATGGCAAGATGATTGTCTTGATTTTAGTAATAAAAATAAACGATTTGTTAATACTATAAGTGCATCAGATGTAAGAAGGCCCCTTTACAATTCATCTATTGGAATTTGGAAAAATTATGAAAAAAGCTTAAAATTATTATTTGAAGAAAATTATTAGATTTTAAAAAGTTAAGAAAGAAAAATGCACTTCGGTGATGAAAATATAAAAAAAGTAACAAATCTTATACAAGGTAATAAGCTTGATGAGGCATTATTTTATGTAGAGGAATTTATTAAAAAGGATTTAGTTGATCCAAATTTATATAATATTAAAGGCGCTATTCTTTCGAGAAAAGGCAAAAAAGATGAAGCTATTCAATTACTTAATAAGTCGTTAAGCATTAATAGAGAATTTATCCCGGCTTATAAAAATCTCATTCAAATATATATTGAAAAAAAAATATTCGAGAAAGTAATTGAGAACTATGAGCATCTTATAAATTATGAAAAAAATAATCCTAAAAATTATAATGATCTAGCCATTTACTATGATTTAACTGGTAATAAAGATAAAGCTATAGAAAATATCAAAAAGGCAATTAAATTAGATAATAATTCTGATCAATATCATTATAACTTAGCTACCATCATATTTTCTGCTGATAATAAAAGCACCTATAAAGAAACTAGAGATTCATTTAAAGCTTGTCTTAAGATTAACAAAAAACATGCCTTGGCTAATTATGGAATTGGTATGGTGCTACTAAACGAAGGTAATTTTGAAGAAGCTAAAAATTATCTGATAGAAGCATCATTAAATAAAGAAAAATTTCATCATGCATATTATAATCTAGGTAATTGTTTAACTGCTCTTGGTGACCATGAAGCTGCGTTAAAAGCTTATAAAGACAGTATATCTGCTAACCCATTGTTTGCAGCTGGTTATAATTCTATTGGAAATACATATATGCAAATAGATAGACCAAAGAAGGCAAAAGAGTTTTATCATAAGCAAATAGATCTAATTGATACTTTAGATGACGATTTCTTAAAAGCTCAAGCATATTATAACTTAGGGTTGAGCTACCATAAAACAAAAGATTTAAATGAAGCTGAAAAGAATTATAAAAAATCGTTAGAATATAGACCCAAATTTGCTGATGCGCAAAAGCAGTTAGCAGCTATTAATCTAAGTAATGAATTGAATGAAGATAAAAAGATAGGTGATAATTTTTTACCTATTGAGGATTTAGTTGATCATACGCTGGATGAAGGGAGTATAATTGAAGAAATTAAAAAAATGATTAATTCAAAGGAATATCATAAAGCTGAAAAAGAATGCCTTAAAATGATTAAATTAGATAAACTTAACGCAAAATACCATACAATTTTAAGTTATGCATTGTATGGGCAGCACAAGATCGATGAAGCACTAAATAGTATTGATAAATCAATAAGCTTAGATCCAAAAATAATAAAGAATTATAGTCACAAAGGTATGATGTTGTATAAAAAAAATAATTTCAATGAAGCAATTGAAGTATTTGAACATTCATTACAAAAAAATAATAATAATGCTAAGGTTTTAACTCAAATAGGACTTTGCTATAAGAGGCTTGGAAAGAAAGATTTAGCAGAACAATATTTTAAAAAAGCACTAACGGTTGACCCAAAATATAAAAATGCACAGTCTGCAATTTCTGGTCTAGTGAATAGATCTTTAGATAACAGCAAGAAATCAATAGAAGAAAGCCACAAGAGTCTTAAATTATTTAGTGAAGCGGATGCATTAGAAAAAAATATAATTAAAATATCAAGACTCAAACATGATGTTGAGCAAGCTGAATTTTTAATACAAAATAATTTTGAAGCAAAACCAATTTTAGATTTTGCCTCAAAAGGTCGTTATATTCTTAACAAAACACAAAATAAAAAAAATACAATAAGTCTAAAAAATCAAGACATACAAAAAGAATTTATTAATTATTGGTCACTTCCAATCATTTATAACACAAAAGAAATCACTAATTATTTAAGCCCTGATACAAATTGGAATGATATTCAAAATGAATATTTAAACTCAAATCCCGAATTTGTAGTTATTGATGGAATGCTTTCTGATGAATGTTTGATAGAGTTAAGAAAGTTTTGTTTATATTCAAAAGTATTCTTACGTGAATATGAAAATAATTATCTTGGTGCATTTGGTAACACAGGTTTTATAAGCAATATACATTTAGGTATAGCAAAAGATTTAAAAAATAAATTACCTAAAATCTTCGGTGATTATGATTTAACACATATGTGGGCATTTAAATATGATAGTAAACTTGGAAGTGGAATAAATGTCCATGCAGATTTTGCAAAAGTTAACCTTAATTTTTGGATTACACCTGATGATTATAATTTAAACCCTAATTCTGGTGGATTAAAGGTTTATACCACACCACCTCCTAGTAATTGGACTTTTGAGAAATATAACTCTGATCAAAAGGAAATTTACAAATATTTAGAATCAAAAAATGCTGACTATAAATCTGCTCATTACAGATTTAATCGGGCAGTTTTATTTAACTCATCTTTATTCCATGAAACTGAGGAGATTGATTTTAAAAATGAATATGTGGGGCGTAGAATAAATGTTACTTATTTATTTGGCCATAAATAATTATTCATATAAATAAATAATAGAAGACTCTAATAATTTGGTCAAAGTCAAAGCTATTTCTTGTTTATTTAAATTCAAAGATTTATCTTCTAAGAGTTTATCTATTTTCATTGGATTTTTGACTAAATTACAAATCTTTAATTCTGATGATGATAATTTACGCTGAAAATTACTTATCAGCGCAAAAGATTCTGTTTGATTAGGTAATGTTTTTATTAGCTGATAGGGTCTCAAAGAAATTATAGTCTCTTTTTTGTTAAGTAATTTAAAGTCAAATTTCTCTAGTTTTTTTTCTTTTCTTAGACAAAATGTATGACTAAATCTATCATTTTTAGACCGGAAAATACGACAAACAGCATCCCATTTTTCAGTATCAGGTAACGAATTAATTTTATCATAAAGATTTATATGTAATGCATTTTTTTCTCTTATTAAAGCTGAAGGATAATATAAATAATTATGATACCAACCTTGAAAGTAACATTTTGCGTCTGAAATGAGGCTAAAGATATTATTAATTGAAAAGGATTGATGAATTGGAGCCATATAACGGGAAACAAAATCATTATTGTCAATCCAGCCTTTACCATCAACCATCCTAATTTTTGAAGGATGCAGATTATCAAGACCTTTTAAAAAATTTAAAGATTCTTCAATATCATTAGGCTGTGTGTAATCATAGTTAAGTTTATTTAATAATATCCTCATATAATCTATATCATCATAATAATAAGATGATGAAACAGAAACAAGTAAAGCTCCAGACTTATCTAATAGATTTAAGCATTTATTCAAACCTTCTATAGGATCTTTTAAATACTGTAAGATATTAATAGCATAGATAACATCAAAATTAACATCAGTATTAAATGATAACAAATCTGTATTATGAAATGTAATATTATTAAGAGAATATTCTTTTACTTTATCATTAGAATACTTAATAGCTTTACCAGAAAAATCAACGCAAACAAAATTTATATCAGGGTTTCTAAGCGCATGGTAAAGTCCTTCACTGTAACCAGATCCAACAATTAAAACATTTTCTATAGATTTTCTTTTAGAATTTTTTTCAGGAAAAATAAGATGCTTTTCGTCATTAATGTCATATGGTCTTCTTAAACCTTTAGCAATTCTCTCTGGTACATCAAATGGATAAGGGGAAGGATATAAATCAAAAAATTTATCTAAAGTAATTTTATTCATCTAAATAAAAAGGGGGCTCAAAAAGCCCCCTCGTTAATTTTATCAATTCATTAATTCTTAGTATGAAGAATCAATTGTTGTAAGATCAAGCATTACTAAGTCATCAGCATCATCATGTTCAATAACATCATCTGCAACACCATCAATGTAAGCAACAAAAGTAACCTCATTAACAGTAATAGATGCGTCATTTACAACAGCCGCTGAGTTAGCATGATAGATATACATACCTTGAGCACCAGAGTCTGTAGTGTCATCATATGCTACAATGTAGAATTTATCACCTGCTGCATCAACTGTAATACTTCCAACATTGTTGTTTGCGCCACTTGTTGCCATCGCAATAAATAGCTGTTCAGCATTATTATTGGTGTAATCTTCAAGAAGAGTACCGTTAGCAGTATTAGGTGTAGAAGCAACTATCACTTCAACAAAGTCAACTGCATCAGTGTCAATACCAGTCCAATCATATGCACCACCATCAGCACCTGTATATGCACCGATAGTTGCACCTGTAGCAATAATACCTGTTGCAGTAGAGGCAGAAGTATCATCAAGATTTAGATTGATTTTATCTTCAGCACCATCACCAGCTATACCTGAGAAGTTAGTTGTTTTAACTTTACCCTGGCCAGCAGAAATAATAAGAGTATCAGAACCAGCTTGTGCACCCATATTAACTTCATCATTACCAAGTCCAGTCCAAACTGTATCATCAGCATCACCAGCTAGAACGATTGTATCGTTACCACCGTATGAGTAGACAGTGTGAGCTACAGCATTAGCACCTGTAATACTATCAGCACCACCTGCTGTTTTAACAGTAGAAGCAGCAGCAGTAGTTAGATACATATCAATATCATCAACTGTCATACCAGTATTACCAGTAAGCTCAACTTTAAAGTCATTAGCATTTACAAGTCCATCACCAGTAGTATCCATAGCAAGAGCTGTACCTTCAGTTATCCATACAGATGAACCAATAACACCATCTAGAATACCAGGAGCTGTTCCATCAGAAGCAGCATCACCTTTATCAGATAATGTAAATACAGATTCAGTAGATAGCATTGTATGAGTTAATCTAATGTTATCAGTACCACTTACAAAATCAGTAACAACATCGAAGTTAGCACCGGCAGAATCAGAGTCAGCAGTGAATACAACAGTATCCTTACCAGATCCAAGAGTAATTGTATCTTTACCTGCACCACCAGTTACAACATCAGCACCGTCTCCAGAGTTAATTGTATCGTTACCAGCACCACCAGTAATAGTATCAGCACCTCCTGCACCTGTTAGGCTATCAGCACCAGCATCACCAGCAATTGTATCAGCACCGGAACCACCAGTAATAGTATCATTACCTCTGTTACCACCTGCTGTATTTGTACCTGCACCAGTTGTGATTGTATCATTACCACCAGCACCATAAAGTGTATCATTATTTAGACCACCTTTAATAGTAAATGCAGTAGTAACATATACATCATTAGATGCGTTCTCAGATTTATTAAATTTCAATGTACCTGAAGATGATACAACAGCAGAACCATCAATTGTCATTGCTGTTGGTTCTACAGTAGTTGTAGTCATAGCAGCAATATCAATATCAACGGCTCCAGTAGAGTCTTTAGTTAGAACAACTTGTTCAACATCTGAAACATTATCAAAGTCAATTACAGCAGTAATAGCAGTTGTATTAACAA
>MDSZ01155979.1_pt1 | contig 17727 bp, 10 predicted proteins | sample 811201 | NCBI WGS metagenome assembly MDSZ01 (sample SAMN05326647, study PRJNA326480) | marine metagenome | isolation source: seawater | place: Indian Ocean: North | collected 2010
ATAGTAGATTTTCCTACGGCTTGAATATGTATAATCACGCAATACCTGAAAGAGGTTTCTATTATAAATTTACCCCCTTATACAGTAATGGTAAAAGTGGGGTTATTGGTTCTCTTGATTTGTCCTACTCATCATACTCACATTACTCAATGTTTAATGAGATAAAATTTGGATTTGAAGCTAACCATAATCTTTATGGTAGAGAAAAAGAGTATTATAGATTGAAGCCTAGTATTGATTTAACTTTTAAAAAGAAATCAGCTAATAGCAAAATTAATCATTCAATTTACACTTCTTTTATTCATATTAATAAATATGATAAAGAATTGGAGGAATTAGAAAGAGATCTTGTGGAATACAAGACTTCAAATTTCCTAAATCTAATCTATTACTATAACAACAATAGAACGATCAATCCTTTCTCATTACAAATCTCATCAGAAAATAATATAGACTTTAACAAATTAGGTGTTTTGTTTAATTATAATTATCACCTAAATAAAGTTAAGAGAATCAGTTTTAGAAAATATCTTGGCTTTATGCCTAGAAATAATAACTATCTATATAATATACAGATGAGTGCTTGGAATGGAACTAATGATTATACTTTTGAGGAAAAGGCATTAGGAAGAAGTGAAATTGAAGGAGGATACAGTCAACAATTGTTTGTAAGAGAAGGGGGTATTAAACATCAAACAGATATAAATTCAAATTTCTTTCTTTCTAGTTTATCTATAGAATATAATCTGCATAAAAATATTAAACTGTATTCAGAATCTGGTACCAATGGATCTGAAATTGCCTATGGAATAGGTATACGTCTACTCTTTTTGAGAGAATCTTTAAGCTTATATCTTCCTATTTACACGGAAAAAGGTTTATTATTAGAACAAGGGTATAAAAACAATATTCGTTATTCTATTAGAGGTGGTTTAAACCTAGATTTAGATCTATTCTAATCTTCAGGAAAGATTTTTTTTGGGTTTAAGATTGTATTAGGGTCAAAAATATTTTTTATCTGTTTTTGAAGAGATAATGCTTTCTTGCAAAATGGTATGTCCATATACTCTTTTTGCACAAAACCAATACCATGTTCACCAGACAATGTTCCTTTTAAACTAACTGTCAACTGAAATATCTCTCTAATTGCCTTAGGTAGTGTTTCTTTCCATTTTTGATTAGACATATTTTCTTTAATAATATTGACATGAAGATTTCCATCACCTGCATGTCCATAACATATAGACTTGAATCCATATTTATGACCTATTTTCTTTACCCCATTTAGTAACTTAGGAAGTTCGGCTCTTGGAACTACAGTGTCCTCTTCCTTGTATATAGAATTTGATTTCACAGACTCTGCAACTAATCTTCGCATCTTCCATAATTTGTTTTTTTCTGATTGAGTATCAGCAATTAAAATTTCTCCACATTGAAAGTCTTTCATTAATACAGAAATTCTCTCGCAATCTTTATATAACAAGTCTATATTATTTCCATCTACTTCTAGAAGTAAATGAGCTTTTACATCTTTTGGAATTTCGATATTCATATCGGTATATTCAAGAACCCAGTCGATTGCTTCTCTTTCCATAAATTCTAATGCAGATGGAGTTATCCCATTTCTAAAAACAGCAGAAACTGCTTCGCAGGCTTTCTCAGAAGAATAAAATGGTATAAGCATAGTAATATCTTTGCTTGGTAGCGGTATTAATCTAAAAACAATCTTGGTAATGACTGCAAGCGTTCCTTCACTTCCAATTAAAAGTTGTGTTAGATTATATCCGGTTGCATTTTTAAGAACATGTGCTCCAGTCCAAAAAATCTCACCGTCTGCTGTAACTATCTCTAAATTTAATACATAATCTTTGGTTACTCCGTACTTTAAAGCTTTTGGTCCACCTGCGTTCTCAGCAAGATTTCCTCCTAATAAACAACTTCCTTTACTTGCAGGATCCGGTGGGTAGAAAAGTTTTTTTTCTTTGACTGCATTTTGAAAAACTTCATTAATCACACCAGGCTCAACAATTGCTTGAAGATTTCTTTCATCTATCTCTATAATTGAGTTGAATCTTTCCATTGATAACGAAACTCCTCCGCAAACTGCAAGCGCCCCTCCACTTAGCCCGGTTCTGGCTCCGCATACAGTAACAGGAATTAATTCTTTATTACAATACTTTAATATATTTGAAACTTCTATATTTCTTATTGGTTTTAAGACAACCTCCGGTAGGAATTCTAAATCTTCAGTTTCATCATGTGAATATTTAATTAAATTATCTTCATCAGAAAAAACAAATTTTTCTCCTAATAAATCTATAAAATAAGACAAATCCTTTTGATTAATTTTTTTGTAATTCATGTATCTAAATAATTCTTTTGTAAATTTAAGTAAATTAGCAACTTTATAAAGATACAACTATATGAAGAAGCTATTTACTTTTGCTTTATGTCTAATCATTATTAATCCAATTCTATCCCAGAATAAAAAAATAACTTTAGAAAATATCTGGAAAGACTATGAGTTCTACCCAAAATATATTAATGGATTTAACTCAATGAATGATGGTAACTATTTCTCAAGAATTGAGAATATAGACACTAATCAAGAAATCTCAAAATATGAATTTAAAACTGGAAAAAAAATAAGTGCTTTATTCAATAGTAGAGATTTTGATATCAAAAAAATATCTAAATACACTTTTAGTCAGGATGAAAAAAAATTACTTCTTGCTACTGAAACAGAATCAATCTATCGATATAGCAAAAAGTCGATATATTATGTTTATAATATACATACAGATAAATTAAAAATGCTTCATAAAGATAAATTGATGCATGCAACTTTCTCACCAGATGGAGAAAAAGTTGCGTATGTCAGAGCAAACAATTTATATATATATGACATTAATAAACAAACTGAGGTTCAAATCACAAAAGATGGAAATAGAAACAACATTATTAATGGAGCCTCTGATTGGGTATACGAAGAAGAGTTTGGGTTAGTGAGAGCTTTTGAATGGTCTCCTGATAATAGAAAAATTGCTTACTATAAATTTGACGAAACACATGTTAAAGAATTTTCTATGGATGTTTTTAATCAAAATCTATATCCTTCTCAAGAAGTTTTTAAATATCCAAAAGCAGGAGAGGCAAATTCAACAGTGGGAATTTATACTTATGATTTAGGTGATAATAAAAGCAGTTATATATACACAGAAAAAGATTATGAATATTATCCACGAATCAAATGGTCAAATAATCCAGATTTATTAATCATTTATGGTATGAATAGGCATCAAAATACATTAGATTTTATCGTCGCAAATACAAAAGAGAAAACCAACTATGTATTGTTTAGCGAAACAGACAATTACTACATTGATATTCATGATAATCTTACCTTTATTGAAAACGATTATTTTATTTGGACATCTGAAAAAAGCGGTTTTAATCACATTTATCTCAAAGGTTTAGATGGTTCGGAAGAGCAATTGACTGATGGAAATTGGGAAGTGATTGAGTTTTATGGAGTAGATAGTGATAAGATGCGATTGTTTTATAGCTCAACTAAAGATGGGTCAATAAATCGATCGATCTATCTTTTAGATATTGCCTCTAAAACAAGTCTTAAATTAAATGAGTTAGATGGAATGAATTCTGCAAGCTTTAGCTCTGATATGAAATACTATATGAATTCATATGAAACTGCTAACACCCCACCTAGATTTAGTCTTCATAAGGCAAATGGAATTGAAATTAAGGTAGTTGAAGATAATAGTGATTTTAGCACAAAACTTGAAAAATACATTATTTCTAAGAAAGAATTCTTTAGTATCACTACTTCAGAAGATGTAGAATTAAATACATGGATGATTAAACCACCTGATTTTGATAAAAATAAGAAATACCCATTATTTATGGTAGTATACGGAGGTCCTGGATCACAACAGGTTATAAACTCTTGGGGATGGAATAATTTCTTTTGGCATCAACATCTAGCTCAAAAAGGATATGTTGTTGCATGCGTCGATAATAGAGGTACTGGAGGTAAAGGAGCTGAATTTAAAAAAATGACATATCAACAATTAGGAAAATTTGAAACAATAGATCAAATTGAAGCTGCAAAGTATTTTAGTAATCTAGAATATATTGATAAAAATAGAATTGGTATTCAAGGATGGAGCTATGGTGGTTATATGTCATCCTTAGCTATTACAAAAGGTTCTGAGTACTTTGATTTGGCTATTGCTGTAGCTCCAGTAACTAATTGGAGGTATTACGACAATATTTATACAGAAAGATATATGCGAACTCCACAAGAGAATGCGAGTGGGTATGATGATAACTCCCCTATCAATCATGTAGATAAATTGAAGGGAGAATATTTATTAATTCATGGTGCTGCAGACGATAATGTTCATGTTCAGAATAGTTATGAAATGATTTCTGCATTAGTTAAAGCAAATAAGCAATTTGACTTATTTATTTATCCTGACAAAAATCATGGGATATATGGAGGAAATACGAGATATCACTTATATAAAAAGATGACAGATTTTATTTTAGATAATTTATAAGCTGATTTTTATTATTTTCGGCAATAAAAAAAAGAAAAATGATTCAATTATTTATATACTTAGTATTTACGGCTATAATTCTTGTTATTGCAAAACAATATCTAGATAAAAAAGGTCACCCAAAAGGTCTGTTCTACCTATTCTTTGCCGAAATGTGGGAGCGATTCTCATTTTATGGGATGCGTGCTTTACTTGTGCTTTACCTAATCAAAGATTATTATTCAAGCCTACAAAATAACGAAGAAGTAGCATATGGCATCTATGCGGCTTATGGGGCATTGGTTTACTTAACTCCTTTAATTGGAGGTTATGTTGCAGATAAGTTTATTGGATATAGGAAAGCCATACTTTTTGGAGGAACTTTAATGGCTCTTGGTCACTTCTTTATGGCATTTCCATCAGACACCTTCTTTTATGGAGCTTTAGGATTGTTGATTATGGGTAATGGATTCTTCAAGCCAAATATATCTACTCTAGTTGGATCTTTATATGAAGAAAATGATTTAAAAAGAGATAGCGGATTTACGATATTCTATATGGGTATTAATTTAGGAGCTATGATTGCCCCTTTGTTCTGTGGTTATCTTGGGGAAGTTTATGGATGGCATTATGGTTTTGGAGCCGCAGGAATTGGAATGCTTGCTGGATTACTAGTATTTTGGCGCGGAATTACAGCAAATGTACTTGAAGATAAAGGTTTGCAACCGGTAGAGTATATTAATAAAAAGATTGCAGGGCTTTCAATAACAAACTTTATATATACTTTAGGATTTCTAGCTGTTCCCGTTTTTGCATATCTAATTATTTTAGATATTCAATCGAAAGTATTAGGAAGTGTATTAGTATTTGTTGGAGCTGCAGTTTTAGCTTATTTAATTTTTATTATTTACGATTATTATCGAAAAAACGATGCTAAAAGTGCAGAGCGATTAATCTCTATAATTATTCTAGCAATTTTTTGTACTATTTTTTGGGCCTGTTTTGAACAAGCTGGAAGTTCTATAACAATATGGGCTGACAAATGTGTTAATCTTGTTGGTTTAAACGCATCTCAAACTAATGCTATAAATCCGGCTTATATTGTTCTTTTAGCAATACCATTTAGCTGGATGTGGACCAAATTAGGAGCAATGAATAGAAATCCAAATACTCCAATGAAATTTGCTTTTGGAATCCTCCAACTAGGTTTAGGATTTTTAGTTTTTGCCATCACTGCACATTTTGTTGGAGAAAATGGAAAGGTTCCTTTCTTATTTGTGTTTCTAGGCTACTTTCTTATTACAACCGGTGAATTGTTTTTATCACCTATTGGTCTTGCTAAAGTTACGCAACTATCTCCTAAAAGAATTATAGCATTTATGATGGGGGTATGGTTTCTATCATCAACCTTTGCTCATTATATATCAGGAGGAATTGCAAAAATGACTACAAAGCCATTTTATACTGAGATAAATCTTTTTACAATTAATGATGGTGACAACCAAAATACCTACATGTTTAACATGGCCTTTGATTTTAATAACAACCTAACTGGCATTAAGCAGCTTGAAATTGATTCGTATAACAACTCTACAGAAACTGTATCTGATTCCTTATTTACTAAACATGATCAGTTAGTTGTTAGCAAGCTAATAAAAAAGAAATTAGCAGAAAATAAAGAAGATTTTTCATGGAATATTAATGATAAAAAAATGCTTTTAATAGACGTAAAAGGAAAACAGGAAAAGATAAAAGATGAGGATCAAAACCTTATAGATGCTACCATTTATGATTTCCGATTAGGAAAAGAAAAGAAGTCAGATGAAGAATCTGAAAGCTCAATCGTTGAAATCATTGCAAATATATTTCCATGGAACTTCATAAGTGAAAAAGAAACAAGCGATGATAAAAATCTTGATTTCGATAACCTTAAAGATATGCCTTCAGTTCTAACAACAGTATATATGACAAATGAGTCTATTTCTGGTAATAGCGATGCTATTGCAGGTATAAGTTATATATCTGATAAGGAGGCAGTGACAAACTGGCAAGGAATATCAGATAGCATTTTAACATCAAATAAGCATTTGAAGAATCTTGATCCTAGAAACTATAGTAATAAGATTTCAGCAATGGAAGGGGCTATCAGTCTAACATTCCCTTTCAGTATAGGTAGAGGTCCGTCTGATGGACTCTCTAAGATGTCTTATAGTCTCATGGGGCAACCAAAAATTGAAAATAAAGCAATTGCAACATTGCTACAGTATAATAATGTTTATGCAAAAATTGGAATTGTTACAATTTTTATTGGATTATTCGTTATTGCTATATCTGGATTTATTAAAAAATTGATGCATGGCATCCACTAAAACATAAAAAAATGAAAAAAATACTTACATTAATTTTAATATCAATAGCCATGGTTTCCTTAGCTCAAAAGCAAACTTCAGTAGATTTGAAATGGTACACCAATATGGAAGAAGCAATCGTTGAATCAGAAAAAAACAAGAAGCCTCTATTCTTATTTTTTACAGGAAGTGATTGGTGTGGATGGTGTATTAAATTACAAAAAGAAGTATTCTTTAAACCCGAGTTTAAAAAATGGGCAAAAGAAAACGTTGTATTGGTAGAGCTAGACTTTCCAAAAAGAAAAACAATTGATGAAAATTTAAAAAAACAAAACAGAAAACTTGCGCAAATGTTAGGAGTTAGAGGTTATCCAACAATATGGTTTGTTAATCCTATTAGAGAGGAAAATAAGATTAATTTAGAAAAGCTAGGAACACAAGGATACGTAAGAGGAGGGCCAAAAGCGTGGATAAGTGAAGCGGAAAGGCAACTTAATGCAAATAAATAATTATTATGAAGCTTTCAAACACTTTTCTTTCTATTTTACTGGTTATGCTAACTAGCAATTTATTATTTTCTCAAACTGAAAATACAACCAAAGAAGCTGAAAAAATATCTAAAAAAATTAAAAGAATTCAAGATCAAGAAGATAAATATCTAAATTCTGGTATTTTATGGATGAAATTAGATGAAGCTGAAAGATTCTCTAAAAAATACGAAACTCCAATGTTGATATATTTCTGGAGACCAAACTGCGAATACTGCGATCGGATGCGTACTGAAACCTTATCAAATCCAGAGATTATTGAATTTATCAACCAAAACTTCTATCCTGTTCTTGTAAATGCAAAAGGAAAAGATACCATAACGTACAATGGTAAAAAATTTAGTAACCAACAACCGATAAATGAAGGTTTTCATTGGAGACATGATTTTTTTCATGAATTATTTGAAGAGAATCCAAGGCAAAAAGGATATATATATCCAACCACATGTATAGTTGACGGAGAGTATAATATGATAAAACAACTTTACGGATTTCAACCTAAAATGCAATTTGAAAGAGGTTTAAAACAAAGTGTAAAATAAAATAAAGGAGCAGCTGCTCCTTTATTTTTTTGGGTGGCTGATGGGATTCGAACCCACGACTCCCGGCACCACAAACCAGTGCTCTAACCAACTGAGCTACAGCCACCATATTTTATGGCTTCAAATATAAATATTTATATCATGTAAAAGAAAATATCTGCCTATATTTGTTATATAATCAAGATGGGAGGAAAAACACAAATAAAAATAGAAGGTATGAGCTGCAACAACTGTGCAGCAGGAATTGAAAAGCAGTTGAAAAACAAAGGTTATCATGATGTAGCGGTTAACTTTTCAAATCAAGAATTATCATGTTCATTGGAAGAAAATCAATCTATATCAAATCTAATTTCTGATATTAAAAAACTTGGTTACTCAATCAAAGAAACTGAAAAAAATAATTATTCATTAGTTGAAAAATTATTTTTTGTTTCGATAATATTTACACTACCTCTATTTGCTCATATGTTCTTACCTAAGACACATATACTACATAATGTATTAGTTCAATTTGTTTTATGTCTACCGGTATATATAATTGGCGTTTCATACTTTGGAAAAAGTGCGCTAAACTCAATAAAAAACAGCATGCTTAATATGGATGTTTTAATTTTTATGGGCAGTTCTGCAGCTTTCTTTTACAGTATTTATGGATGGATAGGGGTTCCTTCTGAGCAAATGCATGACTATATGTTTTTTGAAACAGCTGCAACGATTATTTCTCTTGTTTTATTAGGAAATGTTCTTGAACATCGATCAGTGAAACAAACTACAACTGCAATAAAAGAATTATCTACAATCCAACAAGTAACTGCAAAAAAAGAAATTAATGGAGAAATGCATGAAATTTCATTTGATGAGATTCAGGTTAATGATATTCTACACATTGTATCAGGAGATAAAGTACCTACAGATGGGGAGATTATATGGGGAGAATGTTCTATTGATGAATCAATGATTACTGGAGAAAATTTACCTATATACAAAACCATAAAAGACAATGTTATTGGAGGAACAATACTTCAATCTGGAAGTATAAAAATAGTTGCACAGAAAATTGGAAAAGATACATTGTTATCAAAAATTATTGATCTTGTTAAAGATGCTCAAAATAATAAACCTAGAATTCAGAGATTTGGAGATAAAATTAGCGGGTATTTTGTACCATTTGTTTTAATTATTGCTCTTATTACTTTTTGTATTTCTTTATTTATTTTTGGTCTAGAAACTAAAGAATGTGTCTTGCGTGCCATTTCAGTACTGGTTATTTCTTGCCCATGCGCCATGGGTCTTGCCACACCTACAGCAGTTATGGTGGGCATAGGTAGGGCGGCGAAACAAGGTATTTTAATAAAAGGAGGAGATACATTAGAAAGAATTGCTAAAATAAAGTCTATTGCATTTGACAAGACCGGAACAATTACTACAGGAAAATTCAAAATAAAAGACTTAAACATTTTAAGTGGAGATCAAGAATATATAGAAACTTTAATTTATAGTTTAGAAAAACACTCTTCTCATCCAATAGCAAAGTCCTTATGCTTAAGATTTAAAAAAAATCATGATTTATTATTAGAAAATATAAAAGAAGAAAAAGGTATCGGTATCTCAGGTTATATCAATAATGATAAATATTTTATTGGAACATCTAGATTTTTGAATAATGAAAGTAAGGAGAGTGATATTTGTATATTAAAGAATGATTCGCTTATAGCTACCATATTGATTGAAGATGAAATCAAGTCAGGATGTGATCAAGTTATCAATCAACTTAACAGAAATGGCTATAATACCTATCTTTTAAGTGGTGATAAAAAAGAAAAATGCGAAACAATTTCAGAAACTATTAGCTTCAAAGATGTCTATTACGAACATTTGCCCAAAGAAAAATTAATTAAAATTGATAAGTGGAAAAAATCTGAGCCAATTGCGATGGTTGGAGATGGTATTAATGATGCTCCAGCGCTTTCAGCATCTAATGTAGGCATTTCTATCTCTAATGCAACACATATAGCAATTAATTCTTCTGATGTTATTCTTTTAAATAGTAAAGATTTATATCAATTACCAAAACTCTTGAAAATAAGCAAACATACTCTACTCACTATAAAACAAAACTTATTCTGGGCATTTTCATATAACATTATTGCAATACCAATTGCTGCTTTAGGTTTTATTCCAACAGTTTATGAGATTAGCGCTCCAATGTGGGCCGCATTGTTTATGGCTTTCTCAGATGTTATGGTAATTGGAAATTCAATTCGACTTAAATACAAAAAGATTTTCTAGAAAATCAGTAATAAATTGTTAAATTTACCTTCTAATAACAAAATCTATTACACTATGAATAAACTATTTACTACAATTTTAAGTCTTTTATTTTGTTTAAGCTTAACAGCTCAAATAAAGCCAAATCAGGTAATAAATGGCTCTAATCAATACATTTTAAGCACTAAAAAAATTATGAGCGGAAATGAAGCTTTAAGTCATCTAATGTCAAATCCTAATATTTCGACTATTGCATTAAAAAATTCTGCATCTACTGAGGTGTTGATTGGAAATACAACTTATGACTTACAGTCTAATGGATCTGTCATGGATCGTATTATTAAACATTCAGGAGGTGAAATGTCAGCTACATGGACAATGAGTCAACAATATTCAAGCTCTTATGCCGATAGAGGAACCGGATATGTTTATTTTGATGGATCTTCATGGGCTTCCCAGCCAACTTTAAGAATTGAAAGTTCGAGATGTGGTTGGCCTTCAATTCTTACCACCAATTCTGGAAAAGAAATTGCAATCTCTCACAATACAGATAATGCATATTTTCAAATGACTCATAGGCCTACTATTGGATCAGGAGCTTGGACTGAACAGATAGTCTCATCTCAAGACACTAGTACAGGAGTATATAGAGATCTTGTTTGGAACAGAACTGCAGTTGGGGGTTCGAATGGAGAAACATTACACATGATTGGAGTAACAGCTCCTACAGGATTAGCTGGAGTTCCATTTAATGGAATGGACGGAGCTTTACTTTACTACAGATCACAAGATGGAGGCGTAAGTTGGGATATACAAGATATGCAGCTACCCACGCTAGATACTGCGCATTTCCTAAATTTTGGAGGTGATAGTTATGCAATTGATGCTAGAGGTGAAACTGTTGTTATTGCTGTTTTTAATGACTTTGCGGATTCATTTATCATGAAATCAACTGACAATGGAACAACATGGACTAAAACTAACTTCATAGATTTTCCAGTTGATAGATATGCAGCTGATGATGGTCTAGATCTAGATGGAAATGGAGTTTTTGACATGGTATACTCAACTGATAATTACGGAACAGTTTTATTAGATTATAACAACATAGCTCATATCTTTACTGGAAATATGAGATATCTGGATGATGATTTAGCAGATGGAAACTTTTCATGGTTCCCGCTTACTAATGGATTATTATATTGGAATGAAAATATGGGAGCAGATACTACTCCTCCTTATCCACATGCAGGAGATACTAATTTATGGTATTCTGATGCTCCTATAGTGATTGCACAAGCAAGAGATTTAAATTGCGATAATCTAGTTGCAGGAATTGATTCAGTAGGAGGATATGCTTTATACTACTCCTCTTTAGCTAGTTTTCCAAGTGCAAGTATAACCGATGGCGGGGAGATTTATGTTTCTTTTTCTGCTTACACTGAAAATGCTGACAATGGAACTCAAGTCTTTCGTCATGTTAATGTCATTAGATCGCTTGATGGTGGAGTAACATGGTCAGAACCAATTGATGCAACTCCTCATGTAGTATGGTCTGGTGCTCAAGAATGTGTATTTGCATCAATGGTGCAAGAAGCTGATGATGGTATGGTAAGATTAATTTATCAAAAAGATTTTGAACCTGGATTAGCTGTAAGAGGAGATGAAGATTTAATTGATAATAATGAAATTATCTATCTAGAGATGGATCCAATGAATGAAACTTGGTGTACACTTTATGGTTGTACTGATCCAACTGCTACAAATTACGATCCAAATGCAGATTGTGATAATGGATGTTGTATTGGAGGAGCAAGTTCTATTAACGAATTAAATCAAACAAATACATTGATTTACCCAAACCCAGCAAAAACACATATTAATATTGAATTTAATAATATCTTAAATGAAGAATTCTCAATTGATATTATTAATTTAGTTGGACAATCAGTATTTAGCTCTATTGAGAATTTGAATAGAGAATACAAAAAACAAATAGATATAAGTGATTTGCAAAATGGAGCTTATTTTCTAAATGTATATTTTCAAAATCAAGTCTTATCAAAAAAATTAATTATATCAAAATAAACCTTAGGCAAAAAATTCAAGTGTAATAATAAAAAAACCCTAATTAATTAGGGTTTTTTTATTTTATATCTGTTAAAAATTCAATACTTGGAATACGATGAGTCAAGAAGCCTTCCGCATAATCACAATTAGATAACCTGCCTAAATCCTTTGCTCTATACGTAACGCTTTCTAAGAAACCTTTCTCTGAGATAATAGTTTTAGTCTCTTTAGATTTAGGATTGTAAAACTGACTTCTATATGATTTAACAGCATCTAATTTTAAATCTATCTGCTTGCTAATATCAATAATAAAATCTGGCTTAAGATTATCAAATTGAATATAATGATAGATGCTAGTGGGTCTCCATGGTTTCTGATTAGTTTCTATTTTTTCTAGACCAGATAAAAAACAGGCTTCTGTAACTATAGTATGAGATCTGCCATGATCTGGATGGCGATCTAATGGAGAATTAGTAATTACAATATCTGGCTTATAAGACCTTATTTTTTTAATTATTGAAATTTTATTTTCTTCACTATCTTGAAAAAAACCATCTTTAAAACCCATATTCTCTCTTAAAGAAAGTCCTAATATAATAGAGGCATGTTGAGCCTCTTGCAATCTTAACTCTGCATTCCCCCTTGTTCCCAACTCTCCCATCGTTAAATCAATTACACCTACCTTTTTTCCTTTTTGTGTATGCTTTATTATTGTTCCTCCACAAGCTAATTCAACATCATCTGGATGCGCTCCAAAAACCAACAGGTCTAATTTCATTTTTTATAATATTTAGAATGCTGTATTTTAGCTAAAATTGCTGTTATAATAGCAATTCCAATAAGATAATATACAAATGTTGGTATTGGCATTGGATCTCCTTTAGCATAAGAATGTAATCCCGAAAGATAATAATTTACCCCAAAATAAGTCATTATGATAGACCCTATTGCAATAAGTGAGCTCAAGTTAAAAATATAATATCCACTCAACGAAGGAATTAAACGTATATGTAAAACAATTACGTAAACAAAGATGCTTATTAAAGCCCAGGTTTCCTTAGGATCCCACCCCCAATATCTACCCCAAGACTCACTAGCCCACACCCCTCCTAGAAATGTACCAATAGTTAACATAAAAAGACCTATCATTAAAGTTTTTTCATTTATCAATGTTAGCTCTTTAGCTATCCCTTCTAATCTTATCTTACTATTTTTGGTAGTAAAAATTATAACCCAAAGAACAAGAAGTCCTAGTATTGCTCCTAAAGATAAAAATCCATAACTAGCAGTTATTATAGAGACATGAATCATTAGCCAGTATGAATTTAGAACAGGTACTATATTTGTAATCTCAGGATCTAGCCAATTTAAATGAGCAACCATTAATAATAATGCGCTGACTATTGATGTAGCGGCTAATGTTAAAGAGGATTTCTTATGAAAAACTAAGCCGGCAATCATAGTCGCCCAAGCTATATAAATCATAGACTCATATCCATTTGTCCATGGAGCATGATTAGAAATAATCCATCTTGAAATTAATGCTATTGTTTGGATTAGAATGCCAATAAAAATGAGCCACTTTATAAACTTGGATATATATAAAATTACTTTTTTTCGGTTAAAAACTTCAACTAAACTGGATATGGTAAGTAATAATCCAAAAATAAAATAGTAAATAAAAAGATGGGAGAAAACATTGCTCTTATTGTAAACGATTTCCAAATCTCTTTTAAAGTTACTAGGCATAATACTTAAGAATGTAGAATCATTATCATTGATCCAGTCCTTTCCATATTTGATCTGAAAATTATTTATAGAACTAACTAGAGTGTCGGCTATAGACCAGTCTTCTAAAGAATCCTTATTAGTGTAAAGCAAGGATTCATAGTAGAATGGAATAATAGCAGAAACGTAAATCGAATCATTTCCAGAAAACTTAGAATACTCATGAAACGCATGCCAAGTATTATTCAAATCTCCCTTAAGAGGAAAAAACCGAAACATGTAGGAAAGCACTGTTCCGTTGTATATAGAATAACATATATTATATCTCTCATCTGCAAGGATAACTGCTTTCTCAAATTTTCCCCTTCTAGATGGATCGATATTATTTGCAGCTTTAACTAACTTTTTAAGTTTATAAGATTCTAGAGAGCCAGTTGAGTCATGAAAAGACCTAAAAGGAGCTCTTGATGATTCAATTCCTAATATCTCTTTTAAGGAATCGTGATTTATTTTAATCATCTCAACATCCATCCAAGATTTTGGATCTTTAATCATTCCTAAAATAATTTGGGTAGGAGTCTGATTATGTATTTGTTGTTTTCTAGAAATTTTTCTTAATAGCTCTGAGCATAATGTGTGTACCGGTTTTATTCTTCCCCCTTGATCCTGTATTAAAAGTCTTTCAAATTTCTCAGCGTGATTTATATTGACAGGATTTGGGATATTAGAGCTACTAGAGTAAGCAGTAATAGAAGAGAAAAAAAGTAAAAAAATAGTCAATGCATTCTTCTTTCTAACGTTTTTCAAACTCCTATTTAGCTGTGCAAATCTATTTTTCTTATTAAAAAAAGAAAGGATAATTCCTAATGTTAGTAAAAAATAACCAAAATAACTAACTAGCGTTCCTATACGGTCATGATTTACTGAAAGCACTGTTCCTTTTTCATCTTTATCAAATCTTGATTGAAAAAAACGATAGCCTTTATAGTCCAATACATTGTTCATAAAAATTCTATGTTTTAAAGAGTCCTGTCCATCAATAACAGTAACTTCAGAAGCATAAGAGGATTCATTGTCAGAACCAGGATATCTTTCTAATTGAAAATCTCTTAGGTAAACTTGAAAAGGAGTATAATAATATTTAGATCCATAAGATAGATTAAAGTGTAGGTTTCCAATAACAAACTCATTTGGATTTTTCTGAACTCCCTTCCCTCCTATTAAAGAAACTTCTTTTCTTTCACCGTTTGAGAGGACTTCAACAATTAATGCATCTCGATTACCATCTTCCATGAGTGATGATGTGCTAACTAATTTATCTTTTTTAAATGCCAACTCTTTTAAAACAAAATTTAAATTATCACCTTGATACAGAGTTCTTGTATTTATCTTAAACTCGTCATTAGCAATGTATTGATTAACAGATTGGTCTAACATGCTCATAGAGCTTATATTATGTGTTGTATTGCAAAAAATACTATCTAATATTGATCCCGATAGATTAATAGCTCCAGGCAATGGATTATTAAAAGTAAAAACATAATCTCCAAGCTTTCTTTGCTCTTTATCTTTTAAGAATTCACTTTTCATCCCAGATCCATCAGGATTTGGCACTATAATATGTAATGTTTTAATATCTCCATCAACCAAGGTATCTATAACATTTGGAAGAAAATCTTTATAGTTAATAACTATATCATTGTTTAAAAAATTTATGGGAATTGAAAATGAATTTGAAGTAATTGCTGAGAGCAATAATGGCTTATCATACTCATATTGCATTGGATTTACACTACCTCTATTATCTATTTTAATCTGTAAAAAAACTTCATCAGAGATTATTGAATTCGAAGATTCTCCTTCTCTTATATGCATCATACCTTCATAGCCAAAATAACGAGTAATTCCAGCTCCAAACAGAATTATTATAAATGCAAGATGAAAAGCTAGGACAGCTTCTTTCCCTTTTTTAAACAAATTATATCTTTCCATATTAGCAACCAAGATAATCGCGAGCATAACTAAGATTAGTTCAAACCACCATTTATTGTATATTAATGCTTTAGCTGTAGATCTGCCAAAATCATTCTCAATAAATGTACCATAGCCAACTAAAGATGCGAAAACAATGATTAATAATAGTGCAAACCTTACTGATAGTAAAAACTTAAAAAATGATTGCATAAATCTATTCATATGGATTTGAATTTGGGTTACAAAATTATAACTTTGTTAAGTTATTGTCAAATAGAAAACAATATAATTTAATGAAAAAAATTACTATAGTTGGAGCTGGAAATTTGGGGACACATTTAGCAAATGTCCTTTTTAAAAATGGCTATACTATAGTGGAGATAATAAGTCAATCGGAAAATTCAGCAAAAAATCTGGCTTTAAGTTTAAATACAAAATGGAAAAAAAATTTAAATCATTTAGATGATACTGACTTAATTATTGTTTGCGTTCCTGATGATAAAATATATAGCGTTATTGAAAAGATTCCAAATATACCAATAGTTCATACCTCAGGATCAACGTCAATAGATATTTTTAAAGATAACTTTAGTGAATATGGTGTTATATATCCAATACAAACATTTAATAAGAATATTCAAATAAATTTCTCAGAAATACCTTTATGTATTGAAGGGAATTGTAAAAAATTTGAAAGAAAAATATTGAAGCTCAGTAATGATATTTCTGAATCGGTTCAACTCTTAGATAGTAAATCCAGAGAATATCTACATATTGCTGCAATTTTTGCTTGTAATTTTACAAATCATCTCTTCTCAATTTCAGAAGATATATTAAATAAGCATAATCTATCATTTGATATTATTATGCCTTTAATTAAAAAAACCATTGAAAAATTAGAGACTGGTAATATTAAAAATTTACAAACTGGTCCAGCTAAAAGAAAAGATATCAAAGTAATTAAAAAACATTTGATGAAGATAAAAAATAATGATTATAAAGAACTATATAAAATTATTAGTAATCAAATCATGAAAAATGAATAAACTGATTGCGTTTTTAAGACTCATTCGAGCTGGAAATCTTTTTATGATAGGACTTACACAGTATTTGATTAAAATATTTATTCTTGATATTAGGTATATCGACGAAACTGTTCTTTCAAACACTCTTTTTTTCTTTTTAGTATTGAGTACAATAATGATTGCAGCAGGAGGCTATATTATAAACGACATTTATGATGTAAATACAGATCTTATAAATAAAAAAGAACGGGTTATTATTGGTAGATACATCTCAGAACATACTGCATTTTTTTGGTACTATGCTTTAAATTTAATCTCAATAATACTAGGAGGAATTATATGCTATAAAATCGGAAAGATATCATTCTTCATAATATTCATTTACTGCATAGCCGGTTTATGGATTTATGCAAAGAATATGAAGAAAATGTTTATTGTAGATAATTTACATATAAGTTTTTTAACAGCCCTAAGCATAATAAACATTGCATTGTTTGATTTGCTAGGAGTTTTGGGTAAAAATAAAATAACTCATTCTCATATAACTGATCATGCTTTATTTACCATAATTATGTATTATGCGTTATTTGCATTTTTAATCTCGTTAGTTAGAGAAATAATTAAAGATATTGAGGATGTAGAGGGTGATAGAGTTATTAATGCAA
>MDSZ01137958.1_pt1 | contig 17723 bp, 12 predicted proteins | sample 811201 | NCBI WGS metagenome assembly MDSZ01 (sample SAMN05326647, study PRJNA326480) | marine metagenome | isolation source: seawater | place: Indian Ocean: North | collected 2010
AAAGCAGCGGCGTTGTTGCAGTCGAAGTAATCTCGTTTCCACGTTTTAGATATAATCGACGACGACGACGACGACGACGACACAGAAGAACAAGAACAAGAACAAGGATTATGGCGACGTCGACCGACTCGACGCGCACGACGATGGCGGCGGTCGCGCGGTCGTGCCGCTGGATGACGACGCTCGACTGTTTGCGCGACCCGCAGCCTCATCGCGTCCAAAGACTCGCGCGCACACTTGTCTTTCAGAAGAAGAGAAAGTCCTTTCAAAACCCTAAATAGTCGTCAAAAGAAAAGAGCTTTGGGAGGTCGTCTTTTGAAGAAGGCTTTGTCAAAAGTAAACGCCGCAAAAGTGGTGGCAAAAATGACGACGACGACGACGACGACGAGCCCGCTTTCGTTCACGTTCGCGGGCCCGGCGTGCGCGTGCTGCGCACCAACGGTCTGGTGGGAACGAGAGTTGAAAAAACGACGAGACGAAGAAGAAGATGACGAAGAATCATCATCATCATCGTCGTCGAGCCGCCAACCCCCTATGATTTTAAACACCTTCACAAAGACGAAAACGGCGTTTCATCCTCTCTCCGCCAACCGCATAGGATGGTACATATGCGGTCCGACGGTGTACGATTCCGCGCACATGGGACACGCGAGAAACTACGTCAACTTTGACGTGCTGAGACGCGTCATGCAGGACTATTTTGGATACAATGTCCGATTTGTGATGAACGTGACTGATATCGACGATAAGATTATTTTGCGAGCGCAGAAACGGAGAGCGGAGTTTGTGAGGAGCCGAGTTCTGAGATTTTGCGAGAAAAGGGATGGAAACGAAGACGAGTTGAAGAACCTCGCGACAGAGGTCGAGAAAGCGATCGAGACGAACGCGCCGTTGAAGGAGTTGTGCGAGAAGGTGGACGCGTTGAGAGCGAAGGCGTTGGACGCCGACGGGTCAATTTTAGATATCGGAGATGATTCGAAGGACAATGGCGATGGCGATGGTTCCTCGTTCACCGCATCGGTAGATGGTGGAAAAGACTGGTCGATTCAGACGGGGTATTTGAAGCTCGCGCAGTTTTACGAGAAGGAGTTTATGGAGGACATGCAATTGTTAGGGGTGAAAAATCCAGATTGCTTGACCAGAGTGAGTGAGTATACGAAGCAGATTGTGGAGTACATATTAGGTATCATAAATAACGGTTTTGCATACGAGAGCAACGGGAGTGTCTACTTTGACGTCACGGCCTTTGAAAATAGCGAAAATCACAAGTACGCGAAACTGAAAAAATCGGCTTTGGACGACGTCGAAGCGGCGATGGACGGCGAAGGCGCGTTGAAAGCCGATTCAGAAAAAAGGAACGATTTCGATTTCGTGCTTTGGAAAAAATCGAAAAAAGGCGAACCGTCATGGCCAAGTCCTTGGGGAGAAGGAAGACCGGGATGGCACATTGAGTGTTCTGCGATGTGCTCGGACGTGTTGGGAAAGTACGTGGACGTCAACGGAGGAGGCATCGATTTGAGTTTCCCACACCACGAAAATCAATTGGCGCAAAGCGAGGCGCATTATGACATCAAGCAGTGGGTGAACTTTTTCGCGCACAGCGGGCATTTGCACATCGACGGTTTGAAAATGTCCAAAAGCTTGAAAAATTTCATAACTATTCGTCAAGCGTTGAATACTTATTCGGCGAGACAATTACGGTTTTTGTTTCTGTTGCACAATTGGTCGGATCCGATGGAGTTAACGCCGATTATGTCGAAAGAGGAAGGTAGAGGTGCAACGTTTAAACAAATGGATGCCGCTATTGGGGTAGAAAAGACGTTCGCGGAGTTCTTTCACACCGTTAAAGGTGCATTGAGACGAACAAGGTATGCGTGCGATAAAGATCAAATTTGGCACCCGTTGGAAAAGAAGCTTTCCGATGCTCTCGATGCGTGCCAAAAAGAAGTTCACGAGTCTTTTTTGGATAACATCAACACCTCAAACGTCATTTCTTCGCTGTTAGCGTTGATAAAAGAGTTCAATACGTACGTGGCGTCGGTCGAAAAAGACGCAAACCACACTTTGCGACCCTTTTTAGTCGAGAGTTTAGCGAAATACGTGACGTACATTTTAAATTGCATGGGGATTTCTGGAGAAGCAAACGCACCGTTGGGATTTACCGATATCGAAACGGGTAGTGAGGGGGAAAGGGGTGATGGAGCTGTGAGTACGAGTGCTGCGGCGAACAATGATACGAAAGAAGAAATTTTAGGTCCAACCTTGGACGCGCTCACGTCCTTTCGCGACGAAATCCGAAGGCTCGCCAAAGGAGAAGATCTCTCTCCAAGCACCATCTTGGGTCTCTGTGACCAACTCCGCGACGTCGTCCTTCCTAAGATTGGCGTCAAACTCGACGACAAACCCGATGGCAATGCTTTGTGGAAATTGTATGCCCCCGGTGAGTTGGAAAAAGAACGACGACGGGAGGAGGAAGAAAAAGAACGCAAACTATTAGCGAAACAAAAACTGGCGGAAGAAAAGAAGCGAAAGGAGGAAGAGAAGGAGCGAAAAGCAAAAGTTGCACCTCGAGAGATGTTTAAAATAGGCGAAAACGAAAACGTGTACGGGTCGTTTGATCCCGAAACAGGGATGCCTTTAACCATGAAGGACGGGTCGGAAGTGACGAAAAGTCAAACGAAAAAGTTGCAAAAACTGTACCAAGCGCAGGTGAAGTTGCACGAAACATATCTAAAATCAATTCAGGAGAAGATGGGGGACGTGCAGCTTTAGTTGTATAATTATTTAATTATACGAGAGAATAAGAGAGACGTTATAATACGTAGAATATTTACATTTTTATCGTCTTTGCTGTGCGCTCATCGTTCCTTTTCGTACTGGTACCTGGTACCGGTACCACTACTATTTACTGCTACGTTCTCTTTTCCTTTCATTTTTACTGCGAGACGTACTTCAACTTCTTCGCCAACTGCTCAGCCTCGTCCAATAACCCGCCTAAATGCGCCGTCAATGCGTCGCTCCAAAAAGTATCCGACGACGGATCTAATCCAAACGGTTCCAGCGCTTCGACAAACCCTTTGGTGCCTCCCGCGGAGAGCAAATCCAACAACTTCTCTTCGAAACCTTCTGGTTGTTTGGCGTATACGCCGTACAACGCCCCGACAACTAAATCAGCAAACGCGTATGAGTATACGTAAAAAGGAACGTTGTGAAAATGGCTAACATAGGCCCACAAGTGCGAAGTGTCTTTGTACGAATCGTAAACGTCGCCTTCCTCTCCGTAATAATCAACCATGCACTCCTTCCACGCCTCGGTCATTTCCTCCGGTGTAACTTGGCCGTTTTGTCGTTTTTCGTGCACTTTTGCCTCGAACGCATCAAACGAGCACTGTCGAACGACCGAGTTGATGATATCGTCGCACTTACCCATGATCATTTGCAATCGATCTTGATCTGAAGGCGCTCTCTCCAACAAATCTCTGAAAACAATCATCTCGCCAAAAATCGACGCCGTTTCCGCCAACGTGAGAGGAGGATGATATTGAAGAATACCTTGCTTATAGCTCAGAATGAAATGCACGCCGTGTCCACTTTCGTGCGCCAAGGTAGCGACATCTCTTTGAGTTCCAGTGAAATTTAACAATTGGAACGGTCCGCACCCATATGAGGACGAACAGTACGCGCCGCCGCGTTTTCCATCCACCGCGGGGACGTCGATTCTCTTATTTTCAACCATGTCCGTAAAATGTTTCGCCATCGTCGGCGAAAACTTTTCGTACCCGTCTTTGCAAATCTGTACCGCTTGTTCCCAGCTGTACGAATCCGACCCGGTGCCGATATCGATGGTCGCGTTGCGATCGGCCCAAGTGAACTCCTCTAACCCTTGCGTCTCTTTCAAAATCCCCTTCTTCAATCGATAATACTTCTTGCACAAATCCACTCCAGTCGTTTTCACCGCCAACAACAAAGAATCCACGGCTTCATCGGGAACGTTGTTCGAGACGTTTCTTTGCGAACGTAAATTCTTGAACCCTCTCTCCGTGTTCTCAATGTGCCAACTCCCAGCCACCATGTTCAAACTCAACGCGCACGTTCTCTCAAACTTTACCAATCCTTCGTTCAAAATGTTCATGCACTCCCGCCTCGTCTTCGTATCTTTACTCGATGTCATCTTCGCCAACAAAACTTCCATGTTCACTTCTTTCGTCGTTTCTCCATTCTCCGAGTCTTTCAACGGAAATCGCAACCGACTTAACTCGTTGCCATAAAACTCCACTACTTGTCTCTTCCCGGCGAAAGCGGATCTCACCGTCAACGCGCGTTCCACCTCTTTGGAAAGATTATACGGTTTCGATCGTCTCTCTTCCTCGATGAATGCTTTATATTTCGTTTTTAACTTTCCATCGTGCATTTTATATTGCTTCTCGATGTCTTCTTCCTCCAAATTCGCAATTTCTAAAGAAAACCATTGCAAAAAGTTCCCTTGAAGCGACCCGTACCGTTGCATCAAGCTCGCTTTTCTTTGTTGCATCTTCATGTCTTCCAAACGCGTATCGGACGCTAACGAAACGTACGATAACGCTCGCGTCAGTTCAATTTCAATCTCCTCGAACATTTCGATCGATTCTAACAGCGCCGCGTTCGAGCTCAGTTTCCCCTCGTACTTCGCCTTGAATTCTTTGCACTTCGTTTCGATCGCATCCATCTCTCGATCGATGTTCGAATCGTTCGGGGAGTCGAATTTGAAGTGTCGTTCCAACTCCCATCGCGGTTGTTTTGTCGCGGCGACGTCTTCTTCTTCTTCTTCATCCTTTCGAAGCATCTGGTCGTGTTGTTGTTGTTGCGTCGCGTTCGTCCGAATACTCGTACTCCTCGAAAGAAGAAGAAGGTTTTGGCGACGACTGTTTAGAGGCGTTGGTGTCAAAAAAGTTTTCGCGTTTTTTTTGAAGACTCCTCCTCTTTTGGGAGTGTTTTCGTCGTCGTCTCTTTTTTGTCCATGCGACCCCGTAGTATTGAACACGTCGACGATTGGTGTTGTTAAAAGACTTCGACGACGTGTATTGTTGTTGTATGCGCGACGAGAAGAAGAGCTCCTCCTCGCCGCGCCGTTGTTCATTAATAAGAACGACGACGCCGCGCCCCCCACTTTCGCGGAGAAGGACAGAGACAACGACGACGACGACGACGTTACGTTGAGAGAAGAGGAGATGAACGACATATTATAGTTGTGTGTGTGCGCTCTAAAAGTGTGGCAAAGACAGTCGTCTTGGAACACCAACACCAACGCGCGATAGTATTTATACAATGGCGCTTACCCTTTCTCCCAAACACCTAATAAAAACCCTAAACAACACAACGTCTTCAAAGGAAATTTTTTTTTGAAGAAAAAAAAAGAAAAAAGGAAAATTTGCTCTCGACTCAAGTGAAGTGCATCATCATCATCATTCATCATCGCATCGCGTGTTGCGCGCAGTTCCGTCGAAAGGGTCTGTCTCGAGAGACCCGCCATGAAGACGAGAAGGACGACGACGACGACGAGACGACGACGACGGCGGCGGCGGCGAGATGACTGCGGCGGCGGCGGCGCGACGACTTTGTCTTTTTTCCTTCTCGTCTTTTTTGCGTTTTGGAACGCATCATCATCATCATCGGTGCAGCAGACGAGGACGAGGACGATGATGCCGCACCATCCAAAAACGACATCGATGGTGATGGCGCCGCTCTTTCCCGCGCTTCTGCAGGCGAGAGCGGAGATGTTGGACGGCGAAGAGACCGCCGGAGCGGATGGTGCTAATGCCATCGTGAACTTTCACCGACACCATCGAGAGGTGAGAAAGCGTTTGCGAGAGAGAAAAGCGAAGAGGAAACGAGGAGACGAAGAGGAAACGAAAAAGGAAACGACGACGCTCGAGAAGAACGACGCGGATTCAGTTTCGCCGACGTCCTCGTCGTCGTCGTCGTCGTCGCCGCCGCCGCCGCCGCCGCCGTCTTTGTCGTTTCAATCGCCGCCAGAGGATGAAAAAGAAGAGAAGAGGAAAAAGAAATTAACCAGTCTTTTCAAAGAAGTGAGCGACAAAAGAAGACAGGAAATCTTAGCCGCGATGACTGATTTTGCAAAGACGGAAGCGGAAAGAAAAGGAGAAAAGTTCACGGACGTGCGACCGGAATCAAAGAGGATGCAAACGGCACGAAACGAAGAGAAGAAGATAAAAGAATTCATGCAAAATCCATCGATTGAGTGGAACACGCTGATTGAGAAATTGAAGAAGGAAGATCCGACGAATCCAAATATACAACCACCAATACGAACGGACGATAGTTCAATCATTAGGATTGACTACGGAACGTACGATACGTGCGATACGTGTGAGATGTGTCATTTAGGAGACGCACCGGTGGATGGCGTAGAGGTGAATAAGCACCAAGAGATTCGAGGTAATCCAGGCGTGAGCTCGGAAGATATGGAGGATAAAAGTAACACGAGAAAACCGGTGCATTGCAAGGAATGTTACGGGTGCAACGTGCGTCTCTCTCGAATTATAAAACGCACGATGTTTAAAGGAAAATCGGTCCAAGTCTTCAGCGGCGCGAGCGGCGCGGCGATTTTGAAAGGGAAGATTTTTAAGAAGGATTTTCTTCTTTCCGACGACGACGACGATGGAGAAGGAAGAGGAGGTAAAACAAGCGCAGGTGTCAATCACCACGAAGAGTTGGAAGAGGCGGACGCGGAAATGACCGTGTTTGTTAAAGCGTGGTGTAATTTCGGCAAGTATGCTCAAATGCCGGAGAATCCAAAGTCGGGCGTGCCGTCCATATGCGGTGAAGAAGACGAAAACCGCGGTGAATGTCACGTTCAAGGAGGACGGTACGGATTCGGCGATTGTAACTTTAAATTTATGTCTTCGTTAGATAAACTTGCCCACGCGGCAAATTTATCCTCAGTCATTCCTCGATCTTGGACTGTGGAGGTAAAATCGTTCTTACCGTGGGACGGCTTTTCTACGAGCGGACACAAATTGCAAAAAGGCGTCAAAGCGCAATTCTACGAGAAAGCCCCGGGCGTTTCCATCGAAAGCGTTTTGGGTTCTTTAGACCCTTTTGTGAACTTCGCCGCGTTCAAAAATATTTCCCACGATAACGTCATCCGCGCGGCGATGTTCGATTTGCTCTTCACCGAATCCGACCGCCACGGTCAAAACGTCTTCTTTAGCGATGAAGGCGAAATTACTTTAATCGATAACGAAAACACTTTCGGCACTTCGAATAGCATGCTCCTCCCGGGCCACCAAAAATACGAGATCAATCGAATCGGATTTTCAGCTATTGCCGGTTGCGGAGAAAAGTGTCCGGGTAACCCGAAACCGTCGGTCAACCCAATGGTCGCGTTGGATTATCGATGCCACGTCCCTCGCCAATATGTTGGTTTCGATTTCCCGTCCGGAGTGAAACCGTTCCTGGAAAAAATTCAGAATATGTCCGCTAAATCCGTCCACGACGAGTTTAAAATGACTCGAGAAGAACACGCGGTCCACCTGAAGAAAACTGTGGACGAAATGCTCACCCTCGGTTTCGAAGGTGCCATGCTTTCCGCGCTCTCTCGCCAACAAGGCGGCAACGGCTACCCGATCGGTAAATATGGCTTAAAATACTGGTACCCAATCACCAAAGCCTGTTGCGGCCTCGAAACGTGCCCGCTACACACCACTCGCATGAAAGAAAAGCACATTCCAGACGATGAAGTGACGTTAAAAAGAGACGACCCGGGCGTCGAGGCCACGAAGTTGTGGGGTGACACGTTCGAAGCGCTCGCCTCGGTCACTCCGGACTCGGGATTGGAAAGGTTGCAGAACATTTTAAAAGGCGTCGAATGAAAAGGCGCGGAGGAGAGAGGGTCGCGAAGCCTCCTGTCGTCGCGTCGAGAGCGCGACTCCGTACTCGTTAGGGTGTCAACCGTCGTCGTCGTCGTCGTCGTCGTCGTCGTCTTAGGAGTTACTAGTACGTAGGATTAGACTTAGAAAAAGTGGTGTCTAAAAGACATGTGAAAAAATCTCGTCCAAAAAATCTTCAGTTTGTGGCTCTCTCTGTCTCTTGTCTCTCTAAAAGAAGCGACTACGATGTTCGCGGCGTCCTCGACGACTGCGCAGCAGAGGGTGCTCTCGTCGTCTCTGACGAGCAGTTCGACGCGCGCGACGAGGACGGCCCCAGAATCGTCGTTCTTCGCGCGTCGACGGCGACTCGAACGGATGATGACGACGATGGTTCATTTTCGGCGTCGCGTTTGTCATCAGAGAAGCCGAAGCGATAATACGTCGCCCTCGTCGTCGAAGATGAACGTCGCGTCGACGTCTGCAAAACTCGCGCTCATTCCGTCCTATTCGAATCTTCCACACCCGGCGAAAACGGCGAAAGGCGGCGAAGACGCGTGGTTCATCAAGCCGGACGTGGACGGCGGAGGCGTTATCGGCGTCGCAGACGGGGTTGGTGGATTTGGCGATCAAGGCGTGGACCCAGGGTTGTACGCGAGAGTGTTGGCGTTTGAGTGTTTGAAAGCGCACCAAGTGTCGACGAATCCACTATTTGGCGGGAGCGATCCGAAAGCGATGATTTTGCAAGCGCAGAAAGAAACGAAACTACCCGGGGCGTCGACATTGTGTGTGGTGGAGATTGATAAGAGCGGGCAGTTGCGAGCGGCGAACGTCGGTGATAGCGGGTTTAAACTTATCCGAGGAGGGGAGGTGGTGTTCGAAAGCACGCCGAGTCAACATTATTTTAACTGTCCGTTTCAGCTGGGGTACAAGCCGCTGAGCGCGGACGCAGACGATGCGAACGAGTGTGCGGAGCAGTATTCGTTTAAAGCGATGGAAGGAGACATCGTCGTCGTGGCGAGCGACGGCGTGTTTGACAACGTATTCAACGACGAGTTGGTAAGAGTAGTTGAGAACGGATGCAGGCAAGGGCTCTCCTATGGAGCAATGGCGAGATGTGCGGAGGATATCGTGCTGGTGTCCAGGGCGCACGCGGAGGATAAGACGTACACGTCGCCATATTCATTGGAGGCGGAGAAGTATGCCAAGGAAACCGGGACGAAAGTTAAAGTACCCAGCGGCGGTGGCGGCTTATTTGGAGGGCTGAATAAGATGATGGGTAAAGGTGGAGGAGGAGGGAAGATGGACGATATTACGGTCGTGTGTGCATTCGTCGGACCGACGGAGGAGGCGCAAGAGGAGATTATGAAATCGGTGCAGTTAGCCGCCGGGTTGTACGACGATTTGATGCTAGCGAGGAATAAAGCGAAGGGAGAAGAGGCGAAGACGTTGAGAACGGTGCAGTTGAGGAAGAAAATGGACGAAGCGTTCGAAGAGTCTAAAGCGAAAGCGGATTTGGCAAAAAAGAAAGAAGCGGCGGCGCCGTCGGAATTTTCGAAAGCCCAAATCGAAGCCATGGATGCGGCCACAATCAGACGATTATTGCAAGAGAGAGGCTTGCCGACGAGTGGAAAGTTGGAGCGGTTGAAACAACGCTTGGCCGGGGTAAAACGTATCTGATTTTTATGACGATAATCGAGATGAAGAGGAGGAGGAGGATGGCGCGTGGTTACATACTTACTTAGTTAGAATACAAAACGTTTTATTAAATTGAGCCTTCGAAAAATCTAGATGAATTTTTATTGGTACCTAACTGGTACTCGATATGGTACCTTCCTGCTACGAGTCTTTGTATTCTCTTCCTTTCTTGTCATCAAATGATTGTAATCGATCCTCCATTTATACTTACTTGTTCCAAAAACACGAGGGCAACGGTAGCAGCATACGTTCCACTCACGGCACCAAACGCCTCTGATTCCCCGCCTGTCGGTGTGAATTGTCCCAAAACGTTCAATAAACCGCCACCGCCAATAATCTCGGGTCCAATTGGTCCTTGTTGTAGAAGAACTCGGCGTCTTCGGTCGTTTTCATCCTGTACGCCATCGACGCACAAACCATCTCCGTTTTTGCACGAAGCCGTATCCGGTCTGTACGAATCTTTCTGTGAACGAACAGGTTCGGAAACTGGCTTGATGTACTCCGACAGTTCTGTGACATTAATGGTTGATGAGCCATCTGTTCCACTTTGTGCCTCGACTGATCCACTTCCTTCAGTGCCTCGAATGTGTTCGCTTTGAATGGCATTTACGGTATCAACGATTTCCGTAACTGCGCCGACGATTTCAGTCGCATCGTTAATCGCCTCAGCAATCGCAACGCCTTTGCTCACAGATCCAGCAACTGCATTGGCCGTCTCCCAAGAAGAAGCGACGTCAATTGCGGCATCATAGCCATGTAAAACAACTTGTCCCGTCCATTCAACTTCACTGGCTACTTCAGCCGCCGTAGCACCACGACCGGGTTCAGCGACGCCAACGAGTGCAACAATAATTTCGAGATCGATTCGAATCTGAGGATCAACGATGGTTTCTTCGAGCAGTGCAAGGAAATTGTCTCTAATTGAAATTGGCAATGCATTTGGGAAACTATCAAACCATTCAGTCGTGAGAGCTTCGACGTCGTCGAATGTTACGTTTCCTTTCCTGGTGTCGTCGCCATTCTCGTCTTCGTCGTTCACGATTTCTTGCAAACGTCTTCTTTTCTCTTCGTCGTTAAAAAATGACGGATGTTCAGAGGTGTCGTTTTGTTGTCGTGCTTTATGTCTGTTCAGTGTGTGTTGCGCAGCGGCTTTTTCGAGAAATTTAGGCATCTTGACTCTCTCGTGTACGAGAATTTTCTCCACGTTCTCTGGCATCTTTCGAATGAAGAAGAAAATGTTAGTGAAGAAAATTCTAAATTTTACAATACGCGTACCTTTCTCTTCTTCAAATCGTCTTTCGTGAGCTGTTGCAATTTTCTTCTTTGGCCAACGTTTTCATCACCCGCTTGACCTTGATTGCCCTTGTGAAACATCGTCGTATTCGTACAATTCGAAAAATCACTCAAAGTCTCTGCTGCCTCGCTCGTCATCTCCGCACCGTTGTAATAATAAAATGTGTGATTGAAATGATAAAACGTTCCGTTATTCTCGTTGTGACACTCCATGAGTTCTTCTTTCAATTCATTAAACGGATTCGGTTTCAAAAACTGCGCAATCGCGGCGGCAGCGTCTCCAGTCAACTCAAAACCAACTCCGAAAAACTGTTCGAGCCCAAACGCACCGCCAACCACAAACTCGCTCGCTTGCGCGCTCGTAAATATGCTCTCGCCATCAATCACCCACTCATTCCCGATCGAATTTGAACTCGACACACCTTGCGAGTAATCCTGAACCACCCCAGCTGCTAAGGAGGCGAACACGTTCGAAAATCTCGTCAAGGCTAATTCCGTGTTCAAGACCATTTGAAGAAATCCGGCTGTGGGATTGTTTAAAGCGGCGTTTTGGATGATAAGCAACGCGATGCGTAAAATCGTAGTCGGCTGGATGATTGGATTCCAAATGGACGTTCGAGCGATGCTCCCATCACGGCCACTTTGCGCCGTCACCGTTGTCGTCGCTCCTTTTTCCTTCTCCTCGTGTTGTAACAATACCCGCCTCGAAGAGGACGACGGCGCCTCGAAGAGAGAAAGAAAACTATGCTCAGTGTATAACGTATCGAACGCGACGAGCGCGCCGAGTAAGGTCCAAGAGAGGACTACCGCGAGGAATAGTTGCAATTTCACGGGCGAGGGACGAAGCATCGCGTCTTTTGCGCGCGCGCGGGAGAGAAAGAAAAGTGTGATACAAGACTCCGCGTATTTTTTTTGTATCTAATCTTAAAGTGAAGTGAAGTGTATGTGTTCTTTTTTGCCTCGATTATATAACAAAGATGTCTCTCCCTCTCTCTCTTTTTGTTTATCCATTCCCTCCTTGCTTCGTTTCCTCTTTCCCTCTCTCACACCTTTTGTCTCCCAATTTCTGCAACAAATCCTTTACTCTTGCATTTGTACTTCGCCTCCGGCGACAGTCACGACGCGCTCTTTCAACTCGCTTGCTGTCGTTTTTTCAAACTGCGACGTCAATTCTTCCTCTTTTGTCTTCTTTGAACTTAACTTCTGTTCTTCCGGCGACTCCCATTGTTGGAACAACGCGAGAATGTCCACGAGACTGACGCACCCGATCGGTTTTCTTTCGTCGTCGACGACCCAGATTCTATGCACCGCGCCCGTGCTCATGAGTTCCAAGACGTCTTCGAGTTTGTCTTCGAGTTTGCAATACACTCTCCAGGAATCGTAAAGAGCATTTTGGAGAGCAGCATCGAAGGCGTCTGCGCCGGCGAAGACGCCGTGCGTTATTTTGGGAGACGCGTTATGACGAAGAAAAAGGAATTGGGAAACCGATAAGCCAAGCGCCATTGCAAAATCTGGATCTGCGAAGTAGGAGATGTCGGTTTCAGAAAATGCCCCCAAAAGCTTTCCTTCTTTTTCACTCACGATGGCCACGGCGGAGACCGAGTTGTTCCGCATGACGCGGAATGCGTCGATACATGTCGTCGAAGGCGTGACAGAAACTATACCATACGAAGAGACTGTTTTCTGATCCGAAGCCGTCGCTCCTTCGACGCGTCTGGATAGCGCCGATCGTCCCAAACCAAGGTCTGCGAGAGACGCGCCCATAAACTCGGGGTAAATCAAGCTCCTGTTTGTGTGCAAGTACATCACCAAATCAGACTGACACACAATCTCTGTGATTTTGTTCGATTCGGTCGTTTGCACTGCGAATCTGTGCACGGCTTGTAACAACTCTCCGTCCCCTGGTTTCGCCTTTGGCGAAATCAAGAAGCAGTCGTTGATCGTCTGGGCCAAGTTCTTGTCGCACTGGTTCTCATAGATGACTGTCCCATCGAATCGACTGGGAATACTGTCCAATCTCAATTGAGCAAATTCTCTTCCCAGTCGCGCCAATGCTGCGCATCGTCTCGATTGGTCACCTCCTTGCACGTCGAAATCCGGGCACGCGTCTACTTTGGCGACCAAAGCGTCAACGAGATCGCCCGCTGCCATAAAATTCTGCGGTTCGTACATCTGATTGCTCGGGTGCATCTTAACCACCGGTAACGCTTGCACAGCAAGTTCACCAATTCGTTTCATCGCATCCGACGTGGTGTGATTGGTAGAAAGTATGGACACTTGCGATCCTGAATGGTAGACAAAAGAAAGAAAGCGTGATGAATATCGCAAACGCGTTGTTTTCACCTAGATGAAAAAAGAGCGCAAAAAGGAAGAAGAAAAAAAATATGCACGCGCGCGTCTCTTTGAACGCACCTCTCGTCGGCTCCCCTCTCTCCTCCGCTTTCACCGCGAGCTCCTTCCTATCTCTCAGATAGACAGACAGCGGTGATTGCGCCAAGAACTGGATCGGGGTCGAATAGCTTTGCGACATCCTTTTTTGTATCTTATTATGTCTACTTGCGCGTATTTTTTTTGTGAAAAATTTTTTTGATCGTTTCTCTACTTCTCTACTTCTTTTATCCTCGCACAAAGAGTGTAAATCATCCGCGTTTAACTCGACGTCGTTTTGCACGCACTTCAACTCTTTCGATTTTCCCGACTTCTTCTCGAAGTGTTCCTGCTGAATTTCAAAAACCGCGCCTCCGAACAAATCCAGTAACCGTCGGTACGCGTCGTACAAAAACCACGGTTTCTTGGATGCATCCGTCAACGCCGTTTGCGTCGACGCGTCCGTCGCTCGATCGTTCAATCCTAAATTTAACACAGGCACGCTTGCTTCTGCTCCAGAGCTCACGGACAACAGTAAAGCTAACTCTTCGCCGACAAAGTTGGTACTTTTCCTCCAAAATACCTTCGAGACTTCTTCGCCAATAACATCCGCTGTTTCGAACATGAGTTCATTCAACTCTTTCAACACCTCCGGTCCTTCTTGTAAATAGTCCTCGCACACCGACACCGACGGCATCGCCCCTGGCGGTACTCGTAACCCGAGATTGGTCATCGCCACGAGGCACGCACCTTTCTCTCCTGGCGTTTTCTTCATCCTCGCGTCGTCGTCGCATCTGCGTCGCGCACACACAAGCACCGCGCTTTTTTGTCGTCGTGAAACAGAAGAAGAAGAAGAAGAAGTGCCGAAGACGTTTTTCGTTTTTTCCTCCGTTGCCTCTTTTTTTTTCCCGGAATGAAAACGACCGAGAGACGCGAACGCGCGCGCGACGCTCGAGCGGAACATTTTCGTAGAACTCTTATTTCTTCTTCTTCGTATCTCTTCTTTATCTTCTTCTTCTTCTGTCGTTCTGCGACGTCTGTTATCGCGTGCTCGTAATAATAATAATCTAAAGAAGAATCGGTCGAGATTTTATCTTTTTGGAAAAAATCTCGAGAAAAAAGTGCCTCTCGATCGAGGCACTTTTTTTAGTGCGTTCCTCATCTCTTCTTCGCGTATTTTTTTCGCCTTTTACGAAATTTTTTCTCAGTGCGTTTTAGAGGCGTCGTACACGAACGAGAACAACATCCACTTTGAGCATCATCATCGCGAATGAGTATCTCACCATGCCTTTTTAGTCTCCCGACGATGGATTGAAATACTGCAACGCTTTTTGCTTCATTTCTACGAGCTTTCTTACTTTTATGCGTGCAAACCGTAATCTTTCCGGCGTGGCGTCTTCCATGGCTTTTTGCACGGCGCTATGCATTTCTCGTTTCGCCTCGACGAGCTCATCCGCGACGGGAGATTCAGATACCGAAGAAGGGTGTTCCGCCGGGGAAGAATGTGGGTTCGTGTACCTCTCGTCCGTGCCGAAATCGAACATATTTGGCGGTGAGTGGAAATGTGACGGTGGCAAGTAGAAATCTTCGAAAACGTCGTCGTCTTCGAGCATGACTTTGAATGAAACCGATTTCCTCTGACTGCCGCGTTCAGTCTTGCGATGATGATGGACTCTTCGGCGCGAGCTGTTTTCGTTTTCTAAGTCTACTTCTATATCTTCGTCGAGAGGACTTCGATGGTAATATGCGCTGAAATCGTCGTCATCGCTCGATAAGTTCTCCGATCTCGCTGTCTTGTAACTGCTTGCTTGTGTCGAATTCGTCTTTGCTTCCGAGACCGGAGATGTTGAAGCTGGCGACTTTGTTTTTTGCTTCTTCAACGAAGAGCGGAGCGCTGCTGGCGACGGCGTTTGTTTGAGAGACGGAGAGTTGAACATTAATGTTCTGTTCGCGGCGGGCGTTGAGAACGTTTCTGCCACTTCGAGTGACGCGTTGCCATTTTTGCGATGACTGGAAGAAGGCGTTGAAACATCCTCGAGAGTTTGCCCTTGTTGTCTATCCGGGAAGTCTTCTAAAGCCGCGTCTACTTTTACTATTCCTTCTCTGCTTTGCTTGCCTTCTTCTTCGTCTTTATTATCGGTGGCAACGACGACCGCTCCTAGTGGCGAAGGTACAAACGTCGAAAAGCTAAACAATCCATTTGCATTACCTCCTCCTCCCTCTCGCCGTTTACGATCCTTCTTCATCGATCGTTCCGTGTAAAATCGCGCGCACACGTCTCGCAAATAGTTACCCAAAAAGCACGCGTTTTCATCGCTCGCATTTAAATACAAATTTTCGTACAACGCATCCATAGCTAATCCTGAATCGTCGCGAAATAACATCGTCGATGCAATCTTTCTGCTTTCTGAAGAAACCGGCACACCATCGACGGTTTTTAATCGACAGTTACCAAAAGCAAAAACGAGCGCAGCGATGTGATCGTACTCGTAGTGCTGCGACCGCAATACCAGTGGATTATCTGCCACAGAAACATGTCGAAGACGTGGAAACGTGCCTTCGTCGCCGAGGAACCGAAACTCCGCGATAACTGAAATATCATTCGAGGAGAGGTCAATCGTCTCCAATCTTTCCATGTATCGCATCCTCTCTCCGGCGTTCGATAACAAGGAAATTGCGTTATTCTTCAGACTCACACACTTTGCCTTTGAAAATATACCAGTTGTCGTTAAATCCGGTACGTCTGGTCCAAACCCGTTGTTCTCCAAAGAGACGTGCGTCAAATTCGGCAAAAAATCCGCGTCTCCTCCTCCGCCGCCGCCGCGCAGCATCCTCATCGCAAAAATATTCTCCCTTTCTTTCGCCTTGATCTCTTCCTCTTCTATTTCACAACTTCCTATCCACCCACACGCGTCTAACTTCACCCGCTCTACTCTCCTCGGCAATATCGTCTCTCCTTTCCTCACGCTCTTCCCGATTTTCGTCTCGCTCGCGTCGAAATACTCCAGATTTTTGAACTCGTGTAAATCAACGATCGCCGTCAAGTGTCTGTTTCCAGACACGTTCAGGTATCGCACGTTCGATAACGGCGAACTCGATGACGTTCTTTTACGCGACGTCGACGACGACGAAGAGGAAGAAGAAGAAGAAGAAAGAGCAGGAAAAAATCGCACCGCGCCTCGCAACGCGTTTTGGCTGATATCGACCACCACGAGATTTTTGCCAATACCTACCTTCAAAAAAGATGCCCAAAAACTGCGTGGCAATTTTCGTAAACCGAGCGAGGCGAGTTGCAAACGCGCGACCCCTCGCGGGTACTTCGTCGACGTCGTCGTCGTGGTGGTGGAGTTCTCGTCATCTCCCGTCGCGCGGTGCGATCGCATCATCGGTTTTGTCGTCGCGCTCTCGAGGTCGTTTGTTTTTTTTCTTCTTCGTCGCGTCTGTAACAACGACGACGATTCGTCTCGACGCGCGGTGTTGTCTCGGTTGTCATTCATCATCGCGTCTCTCACGTGCGCCGCGGCATATCATCCGTGCGTGCACGTTGCAGTATTCGACCAAAAAAAATGCCCTCGTCTTTTTGTTGATGGGGAGAGCGCAAAAGCGCGCGCTCTTTGTAACACATGTATTATTTATTTACACTAGTACTCTGGAGCGAAAAGTTGTGTTTTCCAAAAGTTTGGGAGAATTTTTAAAGGGAAAATCCCCTACCAAAAAAAATCCCCCTTCAAAAAAAAAATGTTTAGGGTTTAGGTATTTTTTTTTTTGGATGAAGGAAGATGAAAAAAGGAGGCACCTTTTTCTCTCGTGCATCTTTGACGCGACTTTCATTTAGTAGTAACTTGGACCTTGCCTCGAAAAAGGAAACGCGACGACGCCGTTCGAGAAAAGGGACGATGTCGAAGAAGGAAGCGCGAACGACGAGGAGGAGGAGGACGAGGACGAGGACGAGGACGACCGTCAAGCGAGCGCGCGAGGAGGAAAGCGACGAGGAAGGATTGTTATGGCGACTCGTGAAGGGGGATTTCCCAGGTATTTTTGAGACGCACGTCGTGCCGAAATTGAACGGGAACGACGTGAAGTTCTTTTACGATGTTAATCGTGAAAGTCGGAGGGCGATACAAAATTCGAACGCCGCGCGCTTGCGCGATGCGTTCGTGATTGGAGATTTTGACACGAAGTCAACGTTATCTTGGGCTCTTGAGAAATGTTCTGAACAGAAGGAACGATTTTGTGCACAAATGGCTCGGAAGGGAAATGTAGAATTGCTTAAGTTTTTGCGCGAAAACGGGTGTCCTTGGGATAGGTTTACTTGTTATAAAGCTGCCGAAAATGGTCACCTGGAGTGTTTGAAATACGCGCACGAAAATGGATGCCCTTGGGGTTGGAAGATTTGTTCTTCTGCTGCCGAAAATGGTGACCTCGAGTGTTTGAAATATGCGCACGAAAAAGGATGTCCTTGGGATGAAGAGACTTGTTGTAATGCTGCCTGGAATGGTC
>MDSZ01209888.1_pt1 | contig 17718 bp, 13 predicted proteins | sample 811201 | NCBI WGS metagenome assembly MDSZ01 (sample SAMN05326647, study PRJNA326480) | marine metagenome | isolation source: seawater | place: Indian Ocean: North | collected 2010
AGGATATGACTTTGTTATTGGCTCAAGATTTATTCCAGAAAAAAACCTAAAAAAAAAAAGATATGACCAAAAATCATTATCACCTGTAAATTATGTTGGAAATAAAGCTCTTACATTTTTAATTAATAAATTATTTTTCTTAAATATTTATGATACTCAGTCAGGCTTTAAGTGTTTTAGAAAAGAAAAAATAAAAAAACTAAATTTAATTTCAAAAAGATACGAAATTGAAACTGAAATAATTATAAAATCAAAAAAAAATAATTTCAAAATTTTAGAAGTTCCAGTTTATAGATATGAAAGACAACACGGACTTTCTAGTCTATTTGATATACCATTTGGTAGATTAAAATTCACTTTTAAAGTATTAAAAGTTATAGTATATGGTTTCATTTACTGGAGATAAATATGAGTTGGGCTAATAAAAAAGTTTTGGTCACAGGTGCAGATGGTTTCATAGCATCCCATTTAACTGAGAAATTAATCAATTTAAAATCTAGAGTAAGTGTAATTATTAGAGGCACATCTATAAACGGTACAAATAAAAATACTTTTAAAAATATTGATAAAAAATATATTTCAAAAATAAAAAAAATAATTTCATGTGATATATCTTCATCTGATGTGATTAACCACATAATCAAATTAAAGCCAGATTATATTTTTCACTTGGCAGCATCAGCTTATGTTCCTTATTCATTTGATCATCCGATTGAGGTAAATCAGTCAAATGTAATGGGTACGCTCAATGTATTAGAAGCTGCAAGAGAATTAAAAAATATTAAAAATGTTATATGCACATCTTCTAGCGAAGTATATGGTAGTGCTTTAACAAGCTCAATATCTGAGACACACCCATTAAATCCTACGTCTCCATACGCAGCATCAAAAGTTGCAGCTGATAGATATTGTTTTTCATATATTAAAACTTACAATCTACCTATTACAATAATTAGACCATTCAATACTTATGGACCAAGACATACTTATGATGTTGTGCCAAAATTTATTAAATTGGCATTAAATAATAAGCCAATTACTATTCATGGAGATGGAAATCAATCAAGAGACTTAACTTACGTAAGTGATGCCGTTGATGCTTTTTTGAAAGTAGGAATTAGTAAAAAAACTATACGAAAAGTGGTCAATTTTGGAACTGGGAAGCATCAAAAAATTATTTTTTTAGCAAAACAAATTAAAAAGTTATCTAGAAGTAACTCTAAAATTGTTCATATTCATGAAAGAAAAGCCGAGGTAAAAAGACTAACTTGTAATGCCAGTTTATGTACCAAGTTGACTGGATGGAAACCAAAAATTGATATACTGACTGGATTAAAAAAAAATATTGAATGGGCAAAAAAAAATTGGAGTTAAAAAAAAAAATATTAAATAAGATATTATTAGATGGCAATAATTGGATACTTAAATCTGGAATACAAATAAATTCGAGAAAGAACTTTAATCATGGTGGCTATTATGCTTGGTTAAACACAAAAACAAAAAAATATTCATATATATACTCAGAAATCACTGGATATTTAATCACTTATAATTGTTTTATATATACTCAATTTAAAAACCGTCTAAATATTAAAGCAGCCGAGATTGCAGCAGACTGGCTTATTAAAAATTCTCAAAAGACTTTTGGAGGATTTAAGTGTTTTGAACTGATTGATAAAAATTTAGATATCATTGATAAGTCTGGCTTCTCTTATTCTTTTGATAATGGAGTAATATTAAATGGCTTAATAAATTTATATAAAATCAAAAAGAAAAAAAAATATTTATTATCTGCAATTAAATGTGCAGATTGGATAATGAAATGCTCTAAACCAAATGGGTTAATTAAACCAGTATATGATTATAAAAATCAAAAGTTTTTAGAAAATAAAAAATCTTGGTCTATGATATCAGGTGGATATCATTCGAAAATTGCGATAGGACTTTTTAATCTTTATTCAGTAACAAAAAAAAAAAATTATTTAGATCTAGCCAGAATGATAATTAAAAATTGTTTAAAAAAACAAAAGAATAATGGAATCTTTCCAAGTACAAACTTTCATGCTAATTTGCATCCATATTGTTATACTGCTGAAGGGATATGGGTAGCGGCAAAATTATTCAATAAGAAAGCTTTGTATGAATCTGTTATTTCCTCGATAAATTGGATTAAAAACAATACAAAAGGAAATATTCCTCCAAGACTGTATTTTTTTAAGAATAAAGTAAATTACAATTATAGAGTTGACGCAATTTCACAATATTTGAGACTTCTTATTTTATTAAAAAAAGATAAAAAAATTTTAGTTGAAGAAACTTTAATTCAAAATTTACTTGCGATTATTAAAAAGAATTTATCAAGTTCAAAATTAAAATCACATAAAGGAGCTGTCTTTTGGGGCTACAATAGTAATGGTAAAAAGAATTATTGTTTAAATATATGGACAACTGTATTTATGTTACAAGCAATTATATATTTAAATCAAGTGAATTCAAAAAAAAAAATAGATCCTTTTCATATAATATAAGTTTATGAAAAATTATAATTATGCTTTATTTCATCTAAATATAATTGATAAAATAGTTAAAAAAAAGAGAGAGAATTTTTTCAAATTCATTACTTCAAAAATAAAAACTGACTTATTGCAGTCCTACCTTGATATTGGAACAACAGAAGACTTGAAATCTGAGAGTTCAAATTATCTAAATCAAAAATTTGACTTCATAAAAATACATAAATCTATTTCTGATCAAAATATAAATAATAAGAGATTTGCTCATATTTTAAAAAAATCAATTACAGATAATTTTTCATTTGATGAAATTAAATTATTTAAATCAGATCTAGTAATAGCCAATGCAACCATTGAACATGTTGGATCAAGGTCAAATCAATTAAAAATGATAGAGAATATGATTAATTTAACAAACAATCATATGATAGTACAAACAGTTTCTCGTTATTTTCCAATTGAAACTCACACAAAAATACCCTTTATTCATTTCTTACCAAACAAAATTTATAGAAAAATATATAGTTTGCTAGGATTTAAATATCATGCGCTTGAAGAAAACCTAAATTTACTCACATATAAAGATATTGATGAAATATTCTCTAATTTTAAAAATGTAATTGATTATAAAATTTATAAAATTTCCACTTTTGGAATTACCTCAAATCATTTGGTAATTTCTAAAATAAAATAGTTAGTGAGGATAGAATCTTAAAAAACTAAATATTTTAATTGTTGAAAATGTTGGGTGTAAAGACCAAAAAAATAAACCAACAATAAACATTCCAAATAATAATTTTTTTCTAAAAAAAATGCTAAAATCGTAAAAATAAAATATTAATAACGTTAAAATAGGAAAGCAAAGATTTGCTATCCTTACTACATTTCCCAAGCTTCCATCAGGACCAGCTGCTAATGGTTGACCAATCATTAATGCACAACAAAAAATTAATATATAAACATATTTTTCTTTTATATTGTTTATTTTTTTTCCTACTATTACAAAAGAAAGCGGAAAAAATGCTACTAATGGTAAAAGAAAAAATTTAATTAATTTTTCAAAATTTGTGAAATCGTAAAACAATATGCCATATGTCAAGTGAATAGGAAAAATATCATTGGAAATTCTACTTCCTAAACTTATAATAAAAATAAACAATAATAAAAAAATAATTATAAAATATATAAAAATTTTTATTTTTTTATTTAAAATTAAATAAACCGATGAAGCCAAAAACATGGCTATTGAAGTTTGTCTTAAGAATATAGAAAAAAAAACAATTATAATGTTTAATATATATTTATTTTTAATTATTGAATAAGCAAAAACTAAACCTAAACAAAAAAATAACATGTCATGAGCCTGAACAGGATTAAATAAATGATTTCTTGTAATATATGGATTTAGAAATAGTAAAGAATAAAAAAGTATCGAATTTACAAAATTTAAACTTAATTTTACTCGTATTAAATCAATAATTAAAATATATAAAAAAATGAAAATAAATGTAAATATTTTAAAAGTTACAAATAGATCAATTTGTAGTATTTTAGATGTCCAACCTATTAAGTAAGGTATCAAAAACCTTTGTGCAACATGTTTAATTATTATCTCACTATCAACAGGAATACTCGGACTTAATTTTGCTATTTCAAAATAACTTATTGCATCAGTTTGGTTTGCAAAATAAATTATATCTTCTAAATTTAAATATTCAGTAGTAAAAGAAATAAATATCAAACAAAAAATTATATATATATAATAAATTTTAATTTGCTTTTTATTCATACTAAATTATTGATTATATCAAATTTATAGATAAGTACATGCACACAGAAAATCTAGTAAGCATCTTAATGACATGTTATAATGGTGAATTATATTTAAAAGATGCAATTAATAGTATAATTAATCAAAGATTTAAAAACTGGGAACTTATTTTTTATGATAATTCTTCAACAGATAGATCAAATCAAATTGTAAAAAATTTTAGAGATAAAAGGATTAAATATTTTAAGTCAGACAAATTATTAAATTTAGGGGAAATTAGAAGTCTAGCATTCAGCAAGTCTACTGGAAAATACGTGGCTTTTTTAGATGTTGATGATATTTGGCATGAAGAAAAATTAGGTTGTCAAATTAGTAAATTTGAAAAAAATGAAAATGTAGACATAGTTTATTGCGACTACAATAAAATTAATTCAAAAATGGACTTAATTGAAACTGATAAACAAAATTACTTTAGTGGCCATTGTCAAAAAGAAATAATTCAAAGCTACATTAATGGCAAACCTTTAACGGCATGGCTGACACTAATGATAAAATCAAAAAAAATTAATCAATTAGAGTATTCTTTTGATAAAAATTTACACATTACATCAGACTTTGATTTGATTTTAAGGCTCAGTGAATTCTGTTATTTTGACTACGTACCCCAAGTGTTATGTAGTTATAGAGTTCATGATAAAAACGAGTCTTCTAATAAAAAAAAAGAAATAAATGAATTATTTTATATTATAAATAAATTTAAAAAGAACAAACTAATAAAAAAATATTTATCAAAAAATCTTTTTTCAACAAAAATAAAAATTAAAAAATTTTTTTTTGATTTAAGTATATTTAACTAATGATTCTAAATTTTAATTACCTGCAATCTATAATAATATCCCTGCTATTAATTAATGGTTTATTTAATATTTCTTTTATAGCATCAAATTACATATCAAAATTTATTAAAACTAACGAAAAATTTTTTTCGACTATTATAACTTTTTTTCTAGTTGTTAATACATTAGCCATTGTTACGTTTAATATTTCACTATTTTTTAAATTGAATTATGATTTAATTAAATATATAGCAATATCAATTATAATTCTCGGACTGTATAAACCATATTACCTAAAATATTTTTTTCGAAAAATTTTTGAAAACAAAAAATTAGATAAGATTATAATATATTTAATTTTATTTTTTTATTTTTTATTATCAATATTGCCTATAACCGATCCAGATACATTGGATTATCATTTTACAGTACCTTTTTATAAATTAAATTTTAATATGGAGAATTTTCCGCATTATTGGTTAACTAGTCAATTGGCCGGAGCCGGTGAAACTCTTTTTTCTTACGCTATAACGCTTGGGGCAATTCATTTCTCTCAAATTTTACAATATTTTAGTTTATTACTTTTAATATTATTTATATTAAATTTTAAAAATAAAAAAATCTCCTTTAGCGAAGAAAAAAAGTTTTATGTATGTGTATCTATACTTTTAATACCTACATTAATATTTCTTGTAACAACGTCAAAACCTCAAATTTTTTCGATTGTTTCTAATTTTTTTGCATTAATTTTAACACTATTTTACTTGCCATATTTGAAAAATAAAAAAAATAAAATTGCCTATTTTTTTATTTTTTTTCTATTAATCTCTTCAATTCAGTTTAAATTTTCTTTCTTACTTTCGGCTTCATTGATATCTTTTCTAACTATATATCAACAAATAAAAAAAAATTTCGATTATAAAATAATTCTAATACCTTTTTTATTATTTCTAATAATATTATTACCTAGAGAGATAGTAGAGTATAAACAATTAAATAGTGATATTATTTTTAATTTTTTTAATCCTGTGACTGATGAATATTCAGCTGTGGATTTCAATGCAAGTTTAAAACATGGTACTGGCAACAATCGTCTCTTCCCAATTTGGATGTTTATACCTACAAAAATTATTTATTTAACTTACTCTTTGGGACTAACTGTCTTTTATTTTGTTTTTAATTATGAATTAAAAAAAAGCATTATTATTAAGGGTAGCCTAATTTCTTTCTTATTTATTTTGCTGGCCTTAATTTTTGCTCAACCTGTAGGAAGGTTTTTTTTAGAGCCATTCATTTGGCTTTTATTTTTCTCAATCTTTTATTTTAAAAAGAAAAAGCACTTTTTATTAAAAATTTTTGAAAAATTGTTAAAATTTAGTTCTATTTGTTTTGTATTCGTTATTGGATATTATTCGTTATATTTTATAAATGGGTCATTTGGAAAAAATGCTATAAATCAATTAATGACCCAACATGCTGATGGTTATTTGTTATATCAATGGGCAAATAAGGAAATTCCTGATAACAAAGTTATTCTCTCAACTCATAGATCCCTAAGTTTTTATAAACATAAGGCAATAACTGCAGAATTTAGATTATATTCAACATCAAAATCTCAGGATGGATTTAATTACTATGTTGAAAAAATTATTAAAGAACAACCTAAGTATATTTTATATACTAGTCATGAACTAAATACGCAAACTGATGTATTGAGAAATTGTAGGGGCAAGCTCTTTAAGTACAAAAAAAATGTAGGACATACCGCAGGACGTAATCCTTTTTTTAAAAAATTTTATTATGATGGATATATATTTCATATAGATATTGAGAAATTAAAAAATTGTAAAATATGAATTTATTAATTACAGGAGGAGCGGGATATTTAGGCATTCATGTATTATTTAAATTATTAAAAAATAAAAATTTAAGAATCTTTATTATCGATAATTTTTCTAATAGTAGCCCAAATATTTTAAACAAAATATCTAAAAGAAATAAAAATAGGATTATCTTAAATAAAATTGATATAAATGATACTAAAAAACTTTCAGCTTTTTTTAAAATTAACAAAATAGATTATATAATTCATTTAGCTGCTAAAATTAATGCTCATGAAAGTTTAATAAAAGAGAAACTTTATATGCAATATAATTACATAGCCACAAAAAATTTATTCAAACTTGCAAATAAATATAAAGTAAAAAAATTTTTATTTTCTAGCTCTGCCGCTGTTTATGGAAATGTTAAAAGTAAATTTTGTCTCGAACATCAAAAAAAGTATCCAATTAATCCTTACGGATTATCAAAACTTAAATCTGAAAATTATATTATTAACAATTCCAAAAATACAAAATATTGTATAGTTAGAATTTTTAATTTGTTTGGTTTTAAAGAAAATTTCTATAAGTTTTTTAGGTATAGAGAGTCAATTTATTTTAAATTATTAAATAAATCTAAAAAGAAGAATAAATCTTTAACTGTATCGAGATTTATTTTTAATAGTAAGTATTATACAACCCAGAGAGATTTTATTCATGTTGATGACGTTGCAAATATTTTTGTAAAACTAATTTCAATGAAAAAAACAAATATAATAATTAATTGTGGCACTGGCAACATAACTTCAATATTAACTTTAATTAAGTACATTGAAACTAAATTTAGAGTAAATTTTTTAATAAAATTTAAAAAAAAAAGGTTAGATGACCCATTTTCAGTAATTGCATCGACAAAATTATTCAAAAAATATTTTAAAAATTATAAGATGAAAAAAATAATTAATAAAAAATATAAAACTTTTGATACCTAAAAATGAGGAATTTTTGAATATATTAGGTTTAAATTATCACCACCCAGATTCTTCTGCATGTTTGATAAAAGACGGACTATTATCGTCAGCTGTAGATGAAGAGAGATTTACCAGAATAAAACATTTCTCTGGTTTCCCTCTTAATGCGATTGATTATTGTTTAAGTAACGATAATTTAAAAATATCTGATTTAGATTATATTGCCCTAAATTTTAATCCAAATTCAAATTTGTCTGGAAAATTAATATATGTATTAAAAAATTTTTTTAGAAAAACAACGATTAATAAAATTTTAAATTTAAAAAAAAAAATAAAATATAATAATGATTTAAAATTGTTCCTAAGTAAAAATAATTTTAATGGAAAAATAATTAATGTAGATCACCACAAAAGTCATTTGGCATCTTCCTATTTTTTGTCAGATTTTAAATCTTGCCTTGGATTAACAATTGATGGTTTTGGAGATTTTTCAAGCATGGAGTCATTTGAGTGTAGAGATAAAAATATCAAAAGTATAAATAAAGTATTATTTCCACACTCTCTTGGAATTTTTTATCAAGCTACAACACAATATTTAGGTTTTAAAAAATATGGAGATGAATATAAATTAATGGGATTGGCATCATATGGTAAGCCAGTTTATTTAAAGGAATTTTCTGATATTTTAAAATTTGACAAAAAAAATTATTTTAGACTCAATTTAAAATATTTTAAGCATCATACAGATAAAAATTTTAAGTATTCATTTGGTGATGGTGTACCTAAATTTAATGATTTATTTAGCGATCATTTCGTAAAAATATTTGGAAAACCTAGACAAATAGATGGAGAAATAGAGCAAAAACATATGGATATTGCATCTTCAATGCAAAAACATTTTGAAGATGTGATTATAAAAATTTTGAATAATTTATACGATTCAAAAAAAAATGAAAATCTATGTTTAGCAGGTGGTTGTGCTTTTAATTCTAAGTTAAACGGCTTGATAAAAGAAAAAACTAATTTTAAAAATATCTTCATTCAACCTAATGCAGGAGATGGTGGTGGTTCAGTTGGAGCAGCTTTTTATTTGAATTCTATTTACGGTCATAAATTTGAAAATAAGAATAAAGTATACTTAGGTCCAAAATTTTCAAACGAAGAAGTTGAAAAAGCTATAAAAGAAAGAAAGGACTTAGATGGTTTTAAAATTGATAAAGTTAGTGATGATGAAATATATTTTAACACTGCTTTAAAATTATCTAATAATTTAATTATTGGATGGTTTAAGGGCAGAATGGAGTGGGGTCCTCGAGCATTAGGAAACAGATCTATTTTGGCTAACCCAAAAAATAAAAATATAAAAGATATTCTCAATTTAAAAATTAAGCTAAGGGAAAGATTTCGACCATTTGCACCTGCTGTTTTATATGATCAAAAAGAAAAATATTTTGATATTGATTACCATTCACCATTTATGTTGAATGTTGTTGATGCTAAAACCACAGCAATAAATGACATTCCTGCCGTAGTGCATGTTGACAATACTTGTAGAGTACAAACTGTAAAAAAAGAGGAAAATTTACACTTTTTTAATTTAATAACGAAATTCAAAGAAATAACTGGTGTACCAATTTTGCTAAATACTTCTTTTAATGAAAACGAGCCAATTGTATTAAATCCTCAAGAGGCAATTGATTGTTTTGTTAGAACCAAAATGGATTTTTTAGTAATGGAAAATTGGACTATATCTAGATGAAAATTTTTCACATTGTTGAGGAAATATCAAAAAAAAATAATAGCATTGTTAGTGTTTCAAAAATTCTAACATCATATGAAAAAAGTAAAAAATCTAAAATTATTATTCCACAGAACAATATACTCTACAGCAAGAAAATTAAACAAATAAAACAAATTAAGATTTTTAAAAATATTTTTAAGTATAAATCTGAGGTTTATAAATTCTTAGATTATAATCAACCTGACATTATTCATATACACGGTTTGTGGAGACCAATTCATTTAATATTTATTATTGTATCACTTCAATTAAATATTCCTATAATAATACAGCCTCATGGAATGTTGCTTGATGAAGCAATAAAGACAAAATCTAAATTTACATATTTAATTAAATTAATAATCATAAGTATTTATAAAATTTTACTTAGACAAGCAGTCTTTGTAGCTGTAACTGCGGAAGAAAAAAAATCAATTTACAAATATTTTAAAACTAAAAAAATAAAAATCATACAGAACCCATTTGATTCTACTTTTAAAGTAGAAAAAAGTTTAAAAAAAAAAATTTCATACTTTGGTAGATTTAGTCCCCATAAAAATTTAGAATTAGTGATCGATTCTTTTTTAGACGCCAATTTAAATAATGACTGGAAGCTCTTTATCTATGGAATTGATGATGACCCTTCTTACAAGTTATATATTAAAAAATTAATAAAAGAGCGAGATAAAAATAAAAAAATTAAAATTAAAGAACCAATTTTTGATAAAAAGAAAAAATTTCAAAAAATATCTGAAAGTTATTTAAATATATTAATGTCTAAGTCTGAAATACTTAGTTTGAGTGTTCTCGAGGGCCTCAGTGTTGGAACTAGAAGTTTAGTAAATAACCAAATAAAGTATCCTAAAAATATCTCTAATTTACTTTATTTTACAAGTCCCCAAAAAAATTTAGTTATAAAAAAAATGAGAGAAATAACTCAAAAGTTTTCACATAATTACGTTAATAGGAATAAAATCAAAAAAAGATTTCAAAAAAATTATAATCTTCAAATTTCTAAAAATAAATATGATTTTTTAACAAAAAAAATAATAAATCTAAAATCTAAAAATTTAGACATTGATTTTTTTAACATTTCAATTGCAAATGGATTAAATTCGTTTCTAGTACCATTTTTAGTTGTGATTTTTGGATTTATTAATCCCTCCATATCGGCAGAAATTGGAATTATAGAGGGCACAGTAATATATTTAACTCAAATATTCTCATCAAATAGTAGGGCAATATTGTTAAATGAAAAAGATGATAAAATATTTCATAATTTTATATCTTTTAGATTATTTTTATCTTTAGGAATAATATCAATTTTTATATTTATATTTTCAAATATTACTTTTATAGAGAGAGATTTTCACAAATTATTAATCTCTTTAGTTTTAATTTCTTGGATAAATGAAATTACTTTAGTTTATATTGAGATGAAAAAATTAAAGTACATAATGAGAATTTTTATTCTTTCATCTTTATTGTTTTACTTATTATTAATATTTAATATTTTGCTTGGGGGACTAGAATTTAATTTTATAATATTATCATATTTTATTTTTCAATCAGTGTTTATTGTATATTTCTTCAATTTTAACTCAATATTCAAAATGAAATATAGTCTTTTATCATTATACGAAAACATATTTCCGTTTTTATCAACTTTCTCAAATACATCTGCTGTGTTATTTTGGAGATATTCAATTTTATATTTCACATCAAAAGAGATTGCCGGTGTAGTATTTGCAATTTTTTCTATAGCATCTTTTCCCGGTACTTTTTATAATAATATTTTAGGTCAAACGATTTTAAGACAATCAAAATTAAATCAGTTGTTTGTTAAATATGAGAGTAATTTTTATTATATATCAATTATTATAATTATTAGTGGTTATTTTATTTTTAATAACATCGATATTATTAGTATTAATAAATTTATATTGAATACAATCACAATATCACTATTAGGAACCATCATAATGATTATTTCACTTAGAAAGAGACATAGATCATTGTTTCAACTATATAAATTTAGAGATTTAGTTTTCAAAAGAGACATTATGTATAGTCTAATTATTTTACCAACAATATTTATTTTATATAAATATAACGGTCTAGACGCTTTAACTTTCGCTTATTTTATCTCTGCTATAATTTCATATATCTTATACTCTTTTAAATATGCAACTCATTCTAAATAGAGCTAGGGTATTATTATTAATAATCTCTGCTATTTTTTCGTTTTATTCATTAAATTTCTATGAAGGATCAAAATATGTTTTTTTTACTTATAACTTTATTTTAATTTTATTAACTTATTATTTAACAAATTTTTCAAATTCTTTTTTTTCTTTTTTTCTAGGTTTTTACATATTTATGGGATTTTGGTTTAAATATAATTTAAGTCTAGTATTTAATAATGGATATGTTTTTGATTCTGGATTAATGAAATCAAATAACATTGACGAAGTGTTAGTTTTGTCGAGCTATTTATTTATTACAATTTTATTATCAGTTATTTTTTCAAGTAGATTTCAATACGATAAAAATAATATTGAATATAAAAAAAATATAGTTTCTGATAAATATTTTAAATATAAGATAATATTTATAATCTTTTTCTTGACTATAATAACAATAAATGGATCACTTAATTATTACCTAAAAATATACATCAAAGGATTAATTTTCGATAAAGATCTGAATTTAGTCTTTGTAAGTATTATAAAATGGCTATTACTTTATGGTTTAGCAATTTTCAGTTGTTTTATAATTAACTTAGAATTAAGAAAAAATAATCCCAAGATAATATTGTTTATTTTACTAGTTTTTTTTGAATTATTTATATCATACACCTCAATGTTAAGTAGAGCAATTTTATTGTTTGGATTACCTTTTTTGTACAGCTTTATTTTTTTTGAGAATAAAAATAAAAATTTTACTATCAATTATTTATATTTGATAATAACATTTTTATTATTTAGTATCTTATCAATTTACATTTCCAATCATCTTAGAATTAATCATGTTAATTTATTAAAAGATGAAGTTAGGGAAAAGTTTCAGAATTTAGAAAAAATTAATAACCAGGAAAATAATATTCAGCAAGATAAAATAACTCAGAATAATAAAAAAATAACAAATTTTGAAAACTCAAAAAAATTTGATTTTCAAGTTAATGAAATATTAGTAGAGAATCCTTCTGGAAAAATAAATGCACAAAAAGTTACATCCTTTATTTTCATAAATAGATGGGTGGGGATAGACTCATTGATTAACGTATCTAAATCAAAAGAGTTGGGTTTTCAAACTTTGATTGATGCTTTTAAAGAAAGCAAAATTAAAGTTGGTAATAGTTTTTATGAAACTAGGTTCAGTTTAGAAAATAAGAAACCTTCTTTTTCGTCAAATAATATATATGTAAAAGGAAATACTTTACCTGGACTTTTTACTTTTTTATATTACACTGGCAGTAAGTTTTTTCTTTTGTTTTTTTCATTTACGTTCATAGTATTTTTTATCTATTTAGAAAAAAAAATATTTTTCGTATCTAATAAGAATTTATTTTTTGTAGCTTTCTTTTCGCATTGTATAGTAAACAGAATTTTCAGTTTTGGGTATGCTCCAAAACATACTTACTTATTTGTAATTTCTTTAATATTATCTGTTATATTTATTTATTTTTTAGAAACAAATCGGTTTGATAAAAGATTTAATAACTTAAAATAAGTAAATAAATAAACAGAAATATTAATAACTAATAAAGTCAATAAAATTTGATTATTATTTAAATACTTATAACTCAAAAATATAGTTAAAAAATTATACAAGTTTAATACTAGACCAGATAAAGAATTAGAGTATTTGCTAATAGTCTTTCTTTTATTCAATAATATATAAAGAATACTATGAAGATGTTTTTTGTCTGCTTTATCTACCTTGTTATTACTTACATATCTTCTTAATATTGAAAAAAGATTTTCAAAAGCTGGATACCATAACAAATTAATTGCTAAAATTGGATTAATTGAATTTAGATTTATTATATCTATTACAATATAACTAATAAGTATAGACGTTATATAAACACCGTTATCTCCAAGAAAACATTTACCTAAAAAGTTATATATATAAAAGACAACAAAAATTATAATTAAATAATTAACATCAAAATAGTAATTAAATTTTGAAATAATAAATAAAACAATTAAAAAATATCCAATTAAATTTGTATTTACTCCATCTATAAAATTTGATCCATTTAATAGAACAATAATACATAAAGAGGTAAATAAAATATTAAAGAAAATATTAGATAAGAATATATCTATAAAAAAAATTTTGCTTTGGTCAATTTTAACGTCTCCATAATATAAAAATAATATTATTAAGATTAATTGTAAAATTAATCTTAAAATAGGAACAAAATTTGGTCGAGTATCTGAAAAATATCCTAAAATGAAAAATAAAGATAGAACAAAAAATATATAAATTGGTATGTCGATATAATTAAGATTATTACATAAAATCAAAGATATTAAAATATATATTCCTCCAGATAGAGCTATTTTTCTTTTATTTTTAATTTTATGCTTAAGATTAATATCTAATAAAAAATTTAATTTGTATTGGACATAATTAATGCTTGAAATTAAAACAATATTAATAAGAAAAAAGTATATGTAGTTCATTTAATGCACACAAAAAAAAATTATATAAACAGTTTTACTTTATTTTTGACAGTTTTGGTCATATTTATTCCTCTTGCTCAAGTAACTGGTCCATTTTTAACTGATTTTTTAATAAGTCTTAGCGTTTTATCTTACATATTAATAATTCTATTGCTTAATAATCAGTTACATAAAGATAACAGATATTTAAACATTTTGTTGTTATTTTGGATATTTATACTTTTCACAGCTTTGATGTCAGATTATAAATATTTGTCAATCAAACCTAGCTTAACTTTTTTTAGATTTATTGTGTTCTGTTTTGTTGTAATTTTTATTATAAATAACAACAAAAAATTTTTTCTAAATTTTAATATATCAATAATTGTTGTATTATCAGTTTTAATTTTTGATGGATATTTTCAATTTATTTTTGGAAAAAATATAATTGGATTAAAACAATTAAGACCAGATAGATTATCAAGCTTTTTTTATGACGAATTAATATTAGGGTCATATTTACTAAAATTTTTACCTATAATGCTATTTTTGTATTATCAAAATTTAAAAAATGAAAAAGTAAAATTATTAAATTCAATAATTATTATTTCTATTATTCCTTTGATTTTTTTAACGGGTGAAAGAGCAGCTTTTTTTTTAAGTATTTTATTTTGTTTTTTAGTTATGCCCTTTATATTTTCTATAAAAAAATTTTTGAGTATTCTGGCATCCTTTTTAATTTTAGCTATTGTTATAATAAGTTCAAGTGGAGTTGTTTACGATAGATATATTAATCAACTAAAAGACCATGTTATTTTAAAAAAAGAAAATGAAACAATATTTTTTCCAGAGCATATTGGATTATTTAATTCTGCATATAATAATTTTTTAAAAAATAAATTAATTGGTTCGGGTGTGAAATCTTTCAGAGAAACTTGTAAGGATAATAATAGTAATTACAAAAAAAAAATTGAAAAAATAAAAAATAATATTGATTTTTGTTCAACTCATCCTCATAATTATTATCTACAGTTTTTAACTGAACTCGGGTTAATAGGTTTTTTATTTTTATCTTTTATATTTGGTTTTTGTGTTATAAAATATTTTAAATCACTTGCAGTGCTATATTTAAATAAATCAAAAGATTTATTACTTTTCAAAAAATATATTATTTTATTAAGTGGCTTAATAATGTTTTTATGGCCTATAACTACAGCAGGTAATTTTTTTAATAACTACAATTCAAGTTTTATTTTTTTAAACTTAAGTTTTTTTTTATATATAAATAATGAATATAACTCTAAAATTAAAAGATAACATTATTGTCTTATCATTTGTATTTTATATTTTTTTATGGGGTTTTAGCATAAATAATAATTATATTCTTAGATATTTTATATTAATACCGTTTTTAATATCATTTATTGATAAAAGATATCTACCATTAATAAATCAAAAAAAATTTTTTATAATACCATTATTTTTAGTTCTTCATTATTTGATTATTAACCTCATTAATTCAGAAACTTTTTTAATTCGTGATATTTTTGGGATTATATTTTTATGTACGATAATATATACTTTTTTAATTTATAAAGAATTATTGATTAAAAACTTTATAAAAATACTAAAAACTTATTTTTTTTTTCTGATTTTATCTTCTCTAATTTATGAAAGAAATGTAGAGATTGGATCATGTAGTAGTAGCTTTTTGGCTACTTTCACGATCTTTGAAAATATATCAATATCAAAGGGTTTTTTTATTGAAAACTCTCATTTAGCAATGGTAAATATTGGTGCGCTAATTTCCTCATTATATGTGCTAGTAAAAAAATCTGATAAATTACTACTATTTTTTACTATCTTGAGTTTTTTAATAAATATACTTAATTTAAGTACAACATTTATTTTAGGATATATTATTTGTTCAATTTTATTTGTTTTTCTTTTTGATAAAAAAATTTTTAAAAATATTTTAATTCTAACTTCAATTATTTTTGCGATATTTTTTTATTATAGTTACGATTGTAAGAAAAAATATTCATATATAAATTTAGAAGATATAAAAAAAGAGAAACTAGTAAGAGATAAAAGTGGAGATCTAACTTCAACTATTTATGAAAGATCTATAATTTTATCATTAAGAACGCTAAAAACTAATCCTTTGGGATGGGGTTTTGATGGAACAATAAAAGCAACTAATGAATTTTTTAATTATAGAGATAATAAAAATTTACATTTGGATTATTTGGTTTGGCAATATAATCTAAGAGATGCCTTAGGTAATGTTTTTAAATTATTAATAGAATTTGGATATTTAAATATTTTTTTAATAATAGTATTTATTAATTACATTAGAAAAAAAAATATAACTGAATTTGAAATTTTTCTTATTTCTATTTTTGTTGTTCAATTATTTAGAGGTGCAGGCTATATTAATGGAGGATTTATAATTGCTTTCACTGAAATTTTTTTGGCTAGCTACATTCTTAAAAAAAATCAATATCCAAAAAAAATCAATAGTAGTTAACATTACAATATTAAATTATATCGAAAATTTTATAATTGTAATTACTTAGATCAAATTTTTTTGAATTTTTTATACATTTCCTCTCAAATTTTTTAAAGTTTTCAAGTAGGTAATTTAATTTAACCTCGATATGTCTTTTATCTGTATTTTTATCTAAAACTATTCCATCATGATTATTCTTTATAATTTCTTTAATTCCTCCTTCAGAGATGGTAATAGTTGGAATTCCATAACTTTTTGCTTCAAGGACAGTGAATGGGCAGTTTTCAATTTTACTTGTAACAAAAAGTGTATTTATTTTTTTATAAATTAACTCTTTTTTAGACCATTTATGTAATTTTATATTTTTATATTTCGTTTTATTTACCTTTATAGATCCAGAGCCAAAAATATGAAAACAAAATTTTTTATTTCTTATTGAACTTGCAATTTCTAAAAATTTTTCTATTCCTTTCTCTTTTTCAAATCTACCTACAAAGCCTATGTTTAATCTAGAGTAATCCTTTCTAGGTATTTTTTTTGGTAAACTTATATAATTATATATTACTTTTTGATTGTTTAATTTTGAAAATGGAAAAAAAGTATTCCACCATTTTTTAGTGAACTTAGAAACATATATATTTGTTTTGCTAAAAATTGATGAAATAAAACTAACAGTAATTTGGTGTAAGTTTATTTTATAAATATGACTATGGTAAAAAACTATAATTTTAGAATTATTAAATAATAATTTTATTATTAAAAAATAAATGGAAAATATAGTAGGATTGCTAATTATAAATATTTTTTTTTTTAAATTATTTTTTCTCATTGATAAAAAAATA
>MDSZ01199682.1_pt1 | contig 17717 bp, 19 predicted proteins | sample 811201 | NCBI WGS metagenome assembly MDSZ01 (sample SAMN05326647, study PRJNA326480) | marine metagenome | isolation source: seawater | place: Indian Ocean: North | collected 2010
GAACACACTATGTTTAGAGAAGAAACTCGTTGGCCTGGATATTATTATAGAGGTGATTATATGAAGTTAGATGATGAAAATTGGCATTGTTTAACGGTATCAAGGAGAGACCCAAAAACAGGTAAGTTCTCAATGGAAAAAGTTCCGGTATACCACATAGTTGATGAAAACGAGAAGAAAAAAGCTTCTTAATAAAAATTTAAATAATTTATGAATCTTCTAGATAAGTCTGATGATGAGATTATAGCAATTGCAAAACCTATTTGGGACAATTTAATAAAGTCATCTAATATGAAAGACTATGGAGGCTTTACTAAGGATTTTGGGACTCAAATGCTATTTGGGGCAAATGAAGTAGAGCTAGGTAAACAATGGGCTAATAATAAGATTTTAACAAGCCTTAAAGAAGACTACGAGGCTTTTGGATGTCTCAGAAGAGGAAAAAACGTAACAATACTGTTTAAACAAAGAAGTAAAGAGATAGAAGGAGAGTTCCTTGGTAGATTAGTTCTTGGGATTGAGGGTGAGGAAGTAAAAGTTTTTGGAGCTACAATCTATTAATTTCATCCATTATTTCTCAAATTTTTTTAAGATATTTAAAGTAAAGATTTGACAATTTTTTTGTTCATGTTAATTACGGTTAAATGCCTAATTTAATTAAAAACCTACCCTCTGAAATAAAAAAAAATAAACTAAAAACAGGCGTTATTGTAGGATTAAGTGCTTATTGGGGGGTTATTTTAGTAGGCACTATATTATCTATAAATTAATTTTCCCTAAAAAAGATTTTTCATAAAATTTAATTAAATCTATTCATTGACAATAATATTTTACAGGAATATCCATTAAATAATTATTTATGGATGTATTTTTACCAGTTGCAGAAGTTTCAGTAAATATTTTAGCAATTATTTCATTAAGTGGAATAGTAGGTATTCTTTCAGGTTTATTTGGAGTAGGTGGAGGTTTTTTAATGACACCTTTTTTAATTTTTTTAGGTGTACCACCAACTTATGCAGTAGCTAATGAAGCAAATAATATTCTTGCTACATCTGTATCAGGTTCAACAACCCATTATTTAAAAGATACCCTCGACTATAAAATGGGATTTATGATTGTGATTGGAGGTGCGATCGGAACTTTAGTGGGAATTTGGACATTTACATATTTTAAAGGAATTGGGAAAATTGATATAGTTATATCATTAGCATATATGTATATTCTTGCGATTATTGGTACTGCTATGCTCGTAGAGGGTCTTGGTGAAATTGATAAAGCAAGAAAAAAAATTATAACAAAAAAAAAACTACATGTTCATTATTGGATTCACGGCCTTCCTTTAAGGATGCGTTTTAAAAAATCTAAATTGTACGAAAGTGCATTTACACCAATCATTATTGGATTAATAGTAGGATTTATTGCAGCTATAATGGGTATCGGTGGTGCTTTTATTTTAGTTCCAGCAATGATTTACATAATTGGTATGCCAACAAAATTAATTCCTGGAACTTCTTTATTTGTTACTATTTTTGTAAGTGTGATTGTAACTTTTTTACATTCTTTTAATTATGGATCTATTGATTTAATTTTAGTTTTAATGTTAGTGACGGGATCAATTATTGGTGTTCAGTGTGGACAAAAAATTGGTGAGTCTGTTGATAGCACTGGACTAAAAACTCTTCTTGCTATTTTACTACTAATAGTTGGTATCGCTATAGCTTATGATACTTTTTTCGCAGAACATACAGTTAATGATGTTGTAAAAATAGATGTTAATGATTTAAATCCATTATCAATGTTTATTAAAAAAATATCTCTAGAAGTACCAATTTTATATGGCTTATTCTCAATTGTTTCTGCGATAATCTTAGGAGTATCAGCTGCATTCATTAGAAGATTTTTGTCAAATTTAAGAAAAAAATATTTTCAAAAATCTGCATAATTAATAAACAAATTATAACTGGCTTTTAATATTAAAATTGAATAACAATTTCAGTATATGAAAAAAAAAATTAAAATCTTTTGTGATATAGCTGAACTGAGCAAAATCAGAAAATTTAACAAAAAAAAATCTGTCAAAGGATTTACTACTAACCCAAGCTTAATGAAGAAAGCTGGAGCAAAAAATTACGAAGCTTATTCAAAGAAAATACTTAGAATTTGTAAAAATAAACCTGTTTCATTAGAGGTATTTGCCGATGATTTTAAAAATATGAAAAATCAGGCTTTGAAGATTAATCAATGGGGGAAAAATGTATATGTAAAAATACCTGTAACAAATTCTAAAGGAATTTTTACTGGTAAAATTATTAAAGAATTAAATAATATGAATATTAAATTAAATATAACGGCTGTTTATAACTTTAAACAAACACAAAAAATTTTAAGAAATATTAATAAAAAATCAAAAGTAATTATTTCAATATTTGCAGGTCGAGCAGGAGATACTGGAAAAGATCCTGTTCCAGAATTCAAAAAGAGTATTTCTTTAGCTAAAAATTTTAAAAATGTTGAAATTTTATGGGCCAGTGTAAGAGAGCCTTACAACTTTATTCAGGCAAAACAATTAGGTTGTCATATTATAACTATTCCGCCTTCTACAATTGAAAAAATTGAAAAATTTGGCAAATCTTTCAGTCAATTAACACAAGAAACTGTAATGACATTTTATAAAGATGCAAAATCTGCAGGTTTTAAAATTTAATATAAGTTATAAAAATGACTCCCATTTAATAGAACTTTTGATTATTTTTCTTATATTATTGTATTTTGGTTTCCATCTTAAAATTGATTTAATTTTTTTGACATCTGCGTAAACCTTATCTACATCACCTATTCTTCTTGATTTATATTTTACAATTAAATTTTTATTTGTTTCTTTAAAAATTTTAATAATATCTAGAACAGAATATCCCTTTCCATATCCACAATTTAAAACTAGAGATTTAGATTTTGTATTAACATAATTTAGAGATTTAATATGAATATCTACTAAATCTGATACATGTATATAATCTCTTATACAAGTTCCATCTTTCGTACTGTAATCATTCCCATAAATAGAAATAACCGGTTTTGATTTTAATGATTGTATAGCTATATTCTTAATTAAATGCCCGTGAGAAGCTTCAATTTCTCCAATTTTTCCAGATGGACTAGCTCCAGCTACATTGAAATATCTTAAAATTCCATATCGATATCTATATTTTTTTGAAAATTTTTTAATTATTTCTTCAGACTTAAGCTTTGTATAAGCATAATAGTTTTGAGGATTAAGTCTTTTTTTTTCATTAACAGGCCCTTTAACATTTCCATACACTGAACAAGAAGAAGAAAAAATAATATTTTTTACTGTTGAGTTCTTACAAGCATGTATTAAATTTAAAGTTCCATTAATATTATTTTTAAAGTATTTTTTTTTATTTTTTTCAGATTCTCTTACATTAAGAAAAGCAGCTAAGTGAATTATTGAATCAATATTATTATCTTTTATAATTTTTATTAATTTTCTTTTATCTTTAATGTCTCCATTAATGAATTTAGCTTTTTTATTAATTAATCTTTTATGTCCAGTAATTAAATTATCTAAAATTATAATATTTTTTTTTTTAACTAATCGTTCTGCTATATGGCTACCAATGTAACCAGCACCACCTGTTATTAAAATATTTTCAATTTTATACATATATTTTTATATTAATAATTGGATTGAAATGATACTAACAAAGCCAACTGTAATCATTGCAATAAATCCTACAATAAAAGGCTTATAACCCATAGATTTAACATCTTTGATATTAGTTGATAAACCAATAGCTGCCATAGCCATACTTAAGAATATTTTAGCAGCATCCGTAACTATTAATATAACATTTTGCCAAACATATATTGAATTTTCGGTGAAAAAAATTTGATCTCCCACATTTCTAAATACAATTAATAAAATAAAACCTAGAACAAAATAAGGGAAAATATTTATTAATGAGTAATTTTTAATTTTTGATTTGTTTCTATTGTATAGAAAAGAAAATAAAGGAATCATTACTACTAAAAAAGTATTCCTTATTAGTTTTGTGATAGTTGCGAAATTCAATGTTTCGGGACTATTAAATTGCTGATCATAAATCAAACCCGCAGCGGCAACTTGTGAAGTTTCGTGAATAGCGGTTCCTAAAAATAATCCAACTAATAAAGGTTCAGCATTAAAATAAAAATTTGCAAAATAAGGGTATATTAACATGGAAAGAATTCCAAAAATTGTCATATTTGCTATTGCATAAGCTACTTCACTTTTGTTAGCTTTAATTAAAGGAGCAGTAGCTATAATGGCTGTTGTTCCACAAACAGTACTTCCAATAGAAATTAAATAAGCCATTCTTGTAGGTATTTTAAGTTTTTTTATTAAAAGTTTTACTACAATCAAAACACTTAAAATACATATAATGATTAAAGGGATTGCAATTTTACCAAAATCTAAAAACTCAAATGGTTTAAGTTGTATTCCAAGACAAATAATACCAAGTTTTAATATATACTCTCTAGTAAAATATAAACCTTTTTGAAAAGACTCTCTTATTTGAAAAATATTTCCAAATATAATTCCAATTATTATAGCAATCATTGCTGTAGAGATTGGACTTTTATCATATCCTAAAAGCTCTATCCCAATAACGTTATTTAAGCCTTGAGAAAGTGAGTATAAAACAAAAGCTAGAATTATACCTGGTATGACTACCAAATTTCTTTTTTTAAGCATTAGATAAATTATTATTTAGGCACTTCTGTAAAGTTTTGTCATTACAAACTCTTTATGACCTAAAGCTTCTGCACAAGTTAATCTTCCGTTAGCAACTCTTAGGGTTGTTTTAATTAACTCATCCCCTGCTTGAGACATATTCATTTCTCTTGAAAGAATTTTTGACACATCGCAGTCTATATGTTCACCCATTCCTTTAACTGTTAAAGGATTTGCTGTTAATTTTATAACTGGTTCGATAGGGTTACCCACAATATTTCCTTGACCAGTAGGAAATAGGTGAATATTAAAACCTGCAGCTGCTTGAAGAGTTACACACTCAGCTGCAGCTGAAGATGTATCCATAAAATATAAACCTTTACCTTTTTTTGGTTCTTCTGCTGGCTCTAACACATCTATGAATTTACAAGAACCTATTTTTTGAAAATTTCCAAAAGCTTTTTCTTCAATTGTGGTTAAACCTCCAGCAATATTTCCTGCAGTTGGTTGACTTTCTGAAAGATCATCAGTTGCCTCTTTTAAAATGAAATCATTATAAGCACTCCAAGTCTTCATGAATTTATCAGAAGCTTCTTTTGTTGCACCTCTTGTTGCACAAACCTTTTCAGCACCTGTAAGTTCAGAAGTTTCTCCGAAACATAAATGAACACCTAATGGCTCAAGTTTATCCATTAAATTTCCAACTGTTGGGTTTGCAGCAAGACCTGAAGTTGTATCAGACTCACCACATTTTACGGAAATCCATAAATCACTAATTGGACATTCTTCACGTTGTTTTTCTGAAGCCCACATTACAAATTCTTGAGCTTTTTTAGATGCTTTCATAACTGTGCCAATATCACCAGTTCTTTCGATATGAAAACCCTCAACTGGTTTTCCAGTTTTAGCAATTCCATCAACAATTTTCTTTGTCCATTTAGGTTCTATACCGATTACAATTACTGCCGCCACATTGGGGTTACTTCCTGTTCCTATCATAGTTCTAAAATGTAATTCTAAATCTGCCCCAAATTGAAGTCTTCCATATGAGTGAGGTAGTGCTATTGTACCTTTTATATTATTTGCAACCGCTTCGGCACAAGCATTAGAAATGTCATCAACAGGTAAGATTATAACATGATTTCTAGTACCGGCTCTGCCATTTTCTCTTTTGTAACCTAAAAAACTCTTTGGAATTTCCATATATTACCATTTCTTCGTTTTAACATTATGAACATGCACATGTTCACCTTTTTTAATTGATTTAACTACTTTTCCAATATCATGACCATATTTTAAAATAGTATCACCTTCATTTAGGTCAACCATTGCTATTTTATGACCTAATTCAATTTCATTTATAGATTCAATCTTAACTGTTTTGTCATTTTCCATAATCCAACATGAACATTCCTGTTTAGGTTTAATTTTATCAATAACTACTACCCCTACATTGTCTTTTTCATCATGAATTATAATATCTGTAGCCATATTTACAGTGTCGATTTGTTATTTGAATTTTCTAAATCTTATATATATTAATCCTCTAAATTAACAAATTATTTATAAAAAATTTAACAATTTATTCGAGAAAGAAGAGACTTATTATGACCAAAATGACAACAGAAGAGGCTTTTGTAAAAGTTTTGCAAATGCATGGTATAGAGCATGCATTTGGAATAATTGGCTCAGCATTTATGCCTATCTCAGACATTTTTCCTGATGCAGGAATAACTTTTTGGGATGTTGCTCATGAAACAAATGGAGGCCTAATAGCTGATGGTTACACTAGAGCCACAGGCAAAATGTCAATGGTAATTGCTCAAAATGGTCCAGGTATCACAGGTTTGGTTACTCCAATTAAAACAGCATATTGGAATCACACTCCTTTACTTTTGGTTACACCTCAAGCTGCAAATAAAACAATGGGGCAAGGAGGATTTCAAGAAGTAGAACAAATGAATTTGTTTAAGGATATGGTTTGTTACCAAGAAGAAGTCAGAGATCCGTCAAGAATGGCAGAAGTTTTAAATAGAGTAATAGAAAAAGCCATTAGAGGTTCCGCACCTGCCCAAATAAATGTACCAAGAGATTATTGGACACAAGTAATAGATATTGATCTTCCACCAATTGTAAGACTTGAAAGGCAAGCTGGAGGAGTTGATGCAATTAAGAAAGCAGCCGATCTATTATCGAGCGCAAAATTTCCAGTTATATTATCTGGTGCTGGTGTTGTAATAGGAGGGGCAATTGAAGATTGTAAAAAGCTTGCAGAAAAATTAGATTCACCAGTTTGTTCTGGCTACCAACATAATGATAGTTTTCCAGGAAGTCATCCTTTAGCTGCAGGACCTCTTGGATATAATGGATCAAAAGCAGGAATGGAATTAATAAAACAAGCTGATGTAGTTTTAGCATTAGGCACTAGATTAAATCCTTTTTCAACTTTACCAGGCTATGGTATGGATTATTGGCCAAAAGACGCAAGCATAATTCAAGTTGATATTAATTCTGATCGAATTGGTTTAACAAAGAAAGTTACAGTCGGAATTTGTGGAGATGCAAAATTAGTTGCAAAACAAATTTTAGAACAACTTTCACCAACAGCAGGTGACAACAATAGACAGAAAAGAAAAGACATTATTCATCAAACTAAATCTGCTTGGTTGCAAAAATTATCAAGTTTAGATCATGAGGAAGATGATGAAGGAACAGTATGGAATAAAGAAGCAAGGGAAAGGGATAAGGATAGAATGTCTCCTAGGCAAGCATGGAGAGCAATCCAAGCAGGAATGCCTGATGATGTAATAATTTCAAGTGACATAGGAAATAATTGTGCAATAGGAAATGCTTACCCAACTTTTGAGAAAGGTAGAAAATATTTAGCCCCTGGTTTATTTGGTCCATGTGGTTATGGTTTTCCTTCAATTTTAGGAGCGAAGATAGGATGTCCTAATACTCCAGTGATTGGGTTTGCAGGTGACGGAGCTTTTGGAATTAGTATGAACGAAATGAGTTCATGCGCAAGAAAAGAGTGGCCAGCAATTACAATGGTTATTTTTAGAAATTATCAATGGGGAGCAGAAAAAAGAAATTCAATTCTTTGGTTTGATGATAATTTCGTAGGAACAGAATTAGATCCAGAATTAAGTTATGCTAAGGTTGCAACAGCTTGTGGTTTAAAAGGTGTTACAGTTAAAACAATGGAAGAAACTACTAATGCAATTAAAAAATCTTGTGAAGACCAAAAAAAAGGAATAACAACATTTATTGAGGTAATATTAAATCAAGAGCTTGGTGAACCATTTAGAAGAGATGCAATGAAAAAGCCAGTTAGAGTAGCAGGTATTAAAAAAGAAGACATGAAGAAGCAACCTTCATTAAATTCTTAAAATTTTTAATATTTTACAGAATCTAACAATTTATGAGAAAAATTTTAAAAGCTCTTAAATATTTATTAATATTATTAATTTTTTTTTCAATCTACGAATTTACTTCTATTGACAACAGATATGTTAATAGATCAACAGTAGATATTGATATTAATAATGTTAGAAATCCTCCATTAAAAAAACTTGCTAGAAAATTAGATTTATATGTTGGTTCTTTTTATTTTAATTTAAGTAAAAAAAAAGAAATGAATTTTTCAATCAAGATATTGAAAAATATAATAGTTTACCTGATGAAATAGTTGTTTCACCATCATATGATAATTTAACAATATCAAATAACAAAAATTACAATAATACTGTAGATTGGAAAAGAAGCCACGGAAACCATTCATCAAATAAATTCTCTGATTTAGATCAGATAAATACAAAAAATGTTAAAGATTTAGAAGTTGCCTGGATTTACGAGTTTAATAAAAATGGTGATATCCCCGGTAACCCAATTTATTTTAATAAAACTATATACATGGCTTCTACAGCAGGTGAGTCATTAGTTGCTCTTAATGCTAAAGATGGAAAAAGAAAATGGGAATATAAAACTAAGGGTAGAGCAGCTATTCGTGGTTTAATTTTTAATGAAGAAAATAATTCAAAAATATATTTTTGTGATCAAGGCAATTTAATAGCATTAGATGCTTTTAACGGAAAAGAAGTTAAAAAATTTGGAACTCAAGGTAAAATAAAGCTCAAAAAAAAATGTCAAATAACTCCAGTCATAATTAAAGATAAAATTATTATAGGAACTTTTGAACCTGCGATAGAAGTTTATGATATTAAAAAAGGAAAACTTTTATGGAAGTTTCTTTTAAAAAAGAAAAATAAAGAATATTCAAGATACGGCGGAAAAAGGTATGATTACTCTGGTGGTAATCCTTGGGGAGGAATTTCAGCAGATCTTGATAGAGAAATTGTTTATGTTTCTACTGGTAATGCTGGCAGATTTTATGAAGGCACAACTAGACCTGGTAACAATAAATATGCAAATTCTATAGTAGCAATAGATATAAAAAATAAAAAGCTATTGTGGGAATTTCAAGAAATTGAACATGATATTTGGAATTTAGATATCGCATCACCACCAATCTTAACTTCAATTAGAAGAAAAGATAAACAAATAGATGTGGTTGTCGCACCTACTAAATTTGGTAACACTTTAGTTTTAGACAGGCTAACTGGAGAAAGTATTTATGGATATGTTAATAAAAAAGTACCACTCTCTAGTGTTCCAGGTGAAAAGGTTTCTTTCTACCAAAAAGTAATTAGTTTGCCAGAACCATTTTCTAATCAATATTTTAAAAAAAACGATATAACAGATTTATCTAAAGAAAGTCGACGATATGTAAAAAAAGAGATAAAGAATTCTACGTATGGATTTTTTAAACCACACTCAATAGATAAAAAGAATATTGTTTATAAGAGTGGTGCACAATGGATGGGAGCTAGTATTGATAATAAAAATGGCATCATGTACGTACCGTCTAATGATATACCAAATTTAATTTGGTTAGAAAAATCAAAAGAAAAATATACTTATTATGAATATGGCATCAAAACTAAGTTGCTTGAAGATCATTTAGGATATCCAGGGTCTAAACCCCCATGGGGTAAATTAACTGCAATCGATTTAAATACTGGCAAAAAAATTTGGCAAGTTCCCTTTGGTGAATATGAAGAGTTATCTGAAAGAGGAATACCGATTACAGGTACGTTTAATTATGGAGGTGTCACAGCTACTGCAGGAAATCTAGTTTTTGCCACCGGAACTTTAGATAATAAATTAAGAGCTTTTGATACTAAAAATGGTGAAGAATTATGGAGCTATACTCTCCCATTTTCAGGGTCAAGCCCACCAACAATTTATGAATATAATAATGAACAATATATTTTAGTTCCATCAACAGGAGCAATTTCTTTAAGATTGGCTTATCCAAACATATCAAAATCTGGAAATAAGATTTATGCATTTAAACTAAAAAAAAATTAGTTAAAATAGGTAAAAATATATAAAAGTGAAAAATATAGCTATAGTAATTCCTACTTTTAATGAATTAGAAAATATAGAAAAATTAATTCATGAAATTAAAATAAAATTACCAGAAGCAAAAATCTTTATTATTGACGACTCAAAAACAAAAGAAATCGGTGAATTAATTAAAAATAAAAACTTAAAAGTAAATTATTTTCATAGAAGAGATGCATCAGGCCGAGGTTCTGCTGTGATTTATGGTTTTAATAAAGCTATAAGAGATGAAAATAAATATGAAATTTTTATTGAAATGGATGCAGATTTTTCACACAATCCAAATGAATTATTAAGAAATATAGATTTTTTTGAAGAAAAAAAATTAGATTTATTAATTGCAAGTAGATATTTACCTGGAAGTCAAATTATAAATTGGAGTTTATCACGAAGAATATTATCTAAATTATCAAATTTTCTTGCAAGGAGTCTATTGAATATTCCATTAAAAGATTTTACCAATGGTTTTAGAATATATTCACCTCGTGCCATAAATAGCATTATTTTATCTTGTGGAAATATTGGAGATGGTTTTATACTTTTGTCTGAAATTATAGTTGTAATTAAAAATAATTATATGAAGATTGGTGAAATCAATACAAAATTTGTTAATAGAGAAAGAGGAGTGAGCTCTGTTAATTTAAAACTTGTATTAGCTTCACTTTATGGACTTATTAAATTAGCAATAATTAAAAAAAAACTTAAATAATTTAATATAAAAAATTTAAATTTCACTAATTTTAAGCAGTTTATTTTCCAATAAATTTAATTTTTTATTTGAAATAGGATCAACATGTATACCAATAAAAAAACCTTTTTCTTCAACATCTTGTGATCCTTTAAATAATTTTTTATTTTTGTTAAGTTTGTATAATTTTATGGATGGTTGATTAAGAAAATTTCCACTTATAATTGGCCTTGTTTCAATTCCGTTTTTATTTAAAAAATTTAAAAATTTATTTTTTTTCTTTTTATATTTACTATTAATCAATATTGGCAACCCAAACCAACTTGGATTTAGATTTTTTATAGGATTTATAAAAGTAAATTGTTCTTTCCATTTTTTGGAATTTTTGAGTTTATTGATAATTTTGATTCTATTATTAAACCTTATTTTTTTAAATTTATTTAACCTTTTAAACTGGTTAAATCCAATAGCTGCGGAAATTTCAAGTGGTCTTAGATTAAAGCCAGAATTAATAAAATTAAAATTATTTTTATTATTTTTTAAACCTCTATCCCAACCATGAGCTCTTAGAGAGTGTATTATTTCATAATTAGTTTTGTCATTACATATTAGCATACCACCTTCACCAGCAGTTATTTGATGTGAGTAGTAAAAAGAAAATGTTCCAAAATCTCCAAAATTTCCTAAGTATCTATTATTAAATGTTGAACCTAATGACTCACAAGTATCCTCTATTAAATATAGTTTATTTTTTTTTACAATTTTCATAAGCTCATTCATATTAGTAGAATTACCTAGAACATGAACACTCATGATTGCCTTAGTTTTTTTGCTAATTTTATTTTTTAAATCTGAAATTGATATGTTTAAAGTTTTAGGATCAATATCAACAAATTTAGGAATTAAACCAGCCTGAACTATTGGCCATAAAGATGTTGACCAACACAGTGATGGAATTAAACATTCATCACCTTTATTAAGTTTGTTTCTTTTTAAAGGATTTATTAGTGCAAAAGTAGCTAATAAATTTGCAGAAGAACCTGAATTTACCATTAAAGCATATTTAGATCCTATAAATTTAGCAAACTCTTTTTCAAATTTTTTTGTTATTTCTGACATTGTAATTTTTTTTGTTAAAAGGACTTCGATACCTTTTATTATGTCTTCGTTTGAAAATGAGTCTGGTGATAGAGGATAAATATTTTTTGAGCTTTTTTTCTCTTTTTTAATTAGTCTATTTATAAATTTTTTATCAGATTTTTTCATTATAGTTTTATTTATTAATTTCTAATATATATTAACTAAAGATCATTATTGAAATGAAAATTATTAAAAAAAGTATTTATTTTTTTTTACTATTGGGATTATCAGTATGTCTAGGTACTTTTTGTTGGAAATTAATAAATTTACCTTTATCAAATAATGAAATAGTTGGCGATTATTCTTTAAAAAACTTAAATTCATTAAATGATGTACTTGGATATATAATTTTTATAGCTATTCCAATTTTATTTTATTTTATTTGGAAACTATATTATGAAAAAAAAAAGATAAGTGATTTTTTTTTTCAAATAAGATTTGAAAATAAAAACACAGATATTGATATTAAAGTTTATATATTATTTTTTTTATTTATTCTTTTTACTATTTTAGAATTTTTATCAGTTCAATTTTCATTAGATAAAATTGATTTATTTCACGAAGGTGCTAGATTAAGTTCTGCATTTAAAAGTAAATTAGACAGTAGTTTATGGTCAGGATCTTATATATCAACAGGAATTATATATGAAATTTTAGGACCTAAATATATATGGAAAATTTTTAATCAAGAAAGCGTAGGCCTTTTAAGATTTTTAGATATTTTTTTTGTACTATTAACCAAATTAATTTTAATTTTTTTAAGTTTTGAAATTTCAAAAAATACTTATTTTAATTCATTTTTTAAAAGTATTTTTTTTATATTTTTATCAATAATTTTATTGTCATTAACTGATTATAACTCTAACGTTGATTTAATTAAGTTTAGAGAAATTCCAATTTTATTAACTTTATTATTTTTTATTAGAAGTTTAAAAAATGGAAATCAATTATATTTACCATATATTATTATAGGTTTTTTATCAGTTATCACTTTTTTTTGGAGCATTGATAGAGCATTAGTTTTAAATCTATTTGTAACATTTATTATTATTTTTTTACTTATTAATAAGAATTACAAAAATATTCTAATAATTTTATTATCCGTCATATTTTTTTGGCTGTCTTCTTATTTTTATTTAAAAGATGAGTTTTCATTTTTTGCTTTGAATACAATATCTATTTTTAAAGAAATGTCAGAAATTAATGGATTTGTTCATCCGATACCTTTTAGTGATGGAGCGAATGCCTCTAGATCTACAAAAACTATTTTATTAATTTTGATATCTTTATTAATTTCTTTAAGTTTTTTCTTTAAAGAAAAAAGTGAATTATCTTACAGATACAAAATTTCTTTGACTTCTTTAAGTTTAGTATCATTTTTAAGTTATATTTATGCATTAGGCAGAACAGATTACACTCATTTAAAACAAGTTTTTGGTTTCCCAATAATTTTTTTAAGTTGTTATTTACTTTTTTATTTATTCTATTTCATTTACCAAAAATATAAATTTCATAATTATGATATAAAAAATTTTCTACTATTATTAATTCCTTTTCTAATAGTAATTCACATAAATTTAAATATTGACTATTCTAAAATCATTAATTTTAAAAATAGATTAATTAAATATGTTCAGTTAGATGACAATGTATTTTTAACTAAGACAGATATTGATTTTATTAAGCAGATATCACACCTAATAGAAAATGAAAAATGTATTCAATTATATACTAACGATGCTGCTTTATTATATCTTTTAAAAAAACCTAGTTGTACAAAATATTATTTTGTGTGGATTATAGGTTCTAAAAAAAATCAAATTGACTTTGTTCAAGAATTAAATGATACCAATTTTATTATTGAGGATGGAGTAATAGATCGAAAAATGATTTTACATAAATGGGGATTAGCTCTAGATGTTAAATATCCAGTCATAAAAAATTATATTGATAAAAATTATGTTAATGATTTGGTTGTTGGTAATAGAAAAATTTTATTCAGATAAAATAATTTGAATTAAAATTTATTGAATAATAGCTTTAACGGTTCCTAAGTTTTCTATTTTACCAATATAAAGTCCTTTGGCTAAAATAGGAACCACACCTACAGTTGATCCTGTAAAAACATAAAAATTTTTGTTCAAATTAATTTTATCCTTTCTAATTTTGTTAAGTACAAAACTGAGTGAATTTAAGGGGTTATAATAAACAGTATTTGTATTACCAATAATTTTTTGTTTAATTTTTTTATTTGAAATTATTGTTTTTAAATTTTCAATTTTTATTTTTTTATATTTTGTTTTCCTTCCAAGAAGAAATTTTACATTTGCTCCAAAGTCACTGCATAAATCACCAAATGAATTAATACCTTTTTTTCTTTGTCTATAACCTACAACTTCTATACAAGGTGCCATATGCGAAATATATTTAGAAACATTTTTTGTTGTAATTAATTTTTTAGACATAAAAAAATTTTTTTTGATTAAATAACAAACTTCTAATTCAATACCTAAAGTATACTTATTAATTTTTACTTTTTTTCCACTTTTCAAAAAATTTTTCTTATAAACTGAAGCATAGAAAGGTTCTTTTTCTTTTAATTTTTTTATGACAGGAATTGCAGTACCAGCAGCTTTAAATCCAATTATTGGATCTTTAATTTTACTTTCACACACTAATCTAAATTTTTGAGCATTTTGTAATTTTCGAGTAAATTTATTAGGCAAAGGTGCAATAATTTTATTTTTAAGAAAAGCATTAACTAATTTATTTGATAATTTATCTAATTGTTTATTCATTATTATAATTTATATATTAATAATATTAACGGAATAATGGATTTTTTACAAAAATATAATCATAAAAAAAATTTCAGATTTAAATCTTTTGAATTTGCTCTTCAAGAAGCAAAAAAAAGAAACCATAAAACGCTTGTTGAAACTGGTGTAGCACGAGGAAAAATAAAATTTTTTTTATTTTCTAGGGTTAATTGGAAAGATGGCATGAGCACTATGATTTTTTCAGATTATGCAAGACATATAAATGGAAGTCTCTATACTTGTGATATAGAAACTCAGTATATCGATAATGCAAAAAAGTTCTGTAAAGATAATAAAGAATTTATTACGTTTATAATTGATGATAGTATTAATTTTTTGAAGAATTTTAAAAAATCGATTGATTTTTTGTATTTAGACTCTTTAGATGGACAATTCAAAGATGCATCAGCACATCAATTAAAAGAAATAGAATTTGCTATAAAAAATCTAAAAAAAGACTCTCTTGTTCTATTAGATGATAAAGGTTCAAAAACAAATCTTTCAATTGACTTTATGATTAAGAATAATTTTAGGATTATTAATGAGACAAGAGAACAAGTACTGTTAACTTACGATGGTAATTGATTAAATAATATTTATTGAATTTTATATTTTTTAAGGATTTTTTGTTTTAAATCTCTATCAGGAATTTTCATAACAATATCAATTAAGATGATTTTAAAAATATCTTTATAATGCTGATATCCTTTTTCATTTCCAAATGGGGCAAAATTTATATTAGATAAATTAAAATTTATTTCTTTTTTAATATCAGACCTATAAATATTTATTTTAAAATCATTTAATTTCATTTTCATAACTAGAAAATTTATATCAATAATTTTTTTTGGGTAAATTTTAGGATTACTCTTATTATCTAAATTTTTTAAAATTCCAATATTATCATCAATAATTTCCTCTTTTTCATCTAGTATTTTAAAATTAATATTAATCACTGGATCAAGAATTTTTAAATTTTCAATTATAATTAAATCTGAAAATATTGATTTTGGACGAAATTTTACCTTTATTCTTTTAGCTGAAAATACTTTTTCGTAGAAATTTGTTTTATCATTTAAAATATTAATATCATTTAGAATTATTTCATTTTTTGAATACAAAATATCAAAACTTTCAATTTTGATATCTTTATCCATCCATTTTTCAAAAGCAGATAATGCTATTCTAGATATTATAATTTTATGTAATAAAAATATTAAAATAATTGTTGAAATTATTATTATCTTTTTATTCATATCTTTTTATTGAATTAATTAATTACAGACATAGGGTCTAATCTAGTTTGAAACCAATTGACTCTAAAATCTAAATGAGGGCCTGTTGATCTACCTGTTGACCCAACAGTTCCTATTATATCACCTTGCAAAACTTCATCACCAACTTGAACATTAAGTGTGGCTAAATGAGAATAAATAGTAGAAATTCCATGACCATGATCCATGATAATTGTTCCACCCGTATAATATAAATCTGCTTCTGCCATTGTTACTATACCAGTTGCCGAAGATTTAATTTTTGTTCCTTTTTTAGCAGCTATATCTATTCCATAATGAGGCCATCTTGGTTTTCCATTTAATATTCTTTGACTTCCATAAACACCGCTTATTATCCCTTCAACAGGCATTATGAATTGATTTTTAAAAAAAGGTAAATCAGAGTTGATTGCTCTTGCTTCTCCAATTTTGTTATTTTCTTCTTTTATTCTTTTATAAACAGATTCAGGTGGTGTAACTTTACTTTCTTCTAAACCATCTATTCTCTGGATATTATATTTTCGTTTTAGAACTTTTTTTGCTATCTTTTCTTTCTTTCCATTAATAATTTTCGTTATTGTTACATCAAATTTTCTGTCCCGATCAATTCCAAAAACGAAATATCCATCATTAGAAACTTTTACTTCTCTTTTATCTACTATTATTTCAGCTGATGGATCAGTTATACCAATAATATAATGTCCTTGTAAAAATTTCCCTTTAAATTCAATTGCATTAAGTTGTGTTGAAGTAAAAAATATTATTGAGAGAATTAATCTATATATTATTTTGCTGTCCATCCACCATCAACCAATAAAGAAGTTCCCGTAATCATTGATGCTGCATCTGAAGCAAGAAAAACAACAGCAGAAGATATTTCAGATAATTCTGCAAATCTTCCTAACGGAATATTATTAAGTGTCTCTTTTTTAAATTTTTTATTTTTTAAAAATTTTTTAGTCATTGGAGTTACTACAAAAGTAGGGCAAACAGTATTAACTCTAATATTATATTTAGCTAAATCTAAAGACATACCTTTAGTTAAACCCTCTAATCCCCATTTATTCATGTTGTACACACTTCTAATTGGACCTCCAACATGACCCATCTGAGAAGACATATTAACTATTGCGCCACCAATTTTTTTTCTATTTTTAAATTTAATCATTTTAAGAGCACACAATTGAGCAAGATTAAAAGTTGCTATAGTATTTATTTTAACTAGATATTCCATATTTTTTGTTTTTACTTTAGTAAAGTGCTCTGGAATATTATTTCCTGCATTATTAATCAAGATATCTATTTTTGGCTGTTTATTAATAATTTGTTTTATCTCATTATAGTTTGTTATATCACATACATAAGATTTACATTTTGACTTAAGCTTTTTAATTTTTTTTGAAACATCATCTAAATCTTTTTTAGTCCTGCTGATAATTACCAGATTAGCACCAGCCTCTGCTAAAGCTATTGCACATGCTTTTCCAAGCCCTTTACCAGCCCCAGTAACAACAGCTGTTTTATTTTTAAGGTTATAATTTTTTAAGTACATTATAAAAATAATATTTGAATATCTGTATAAATCAATTCAA
>MDSZ01035981.1_pt1 | contig 17716 bp, 13 predicted proteins | sample 811201 | NCBI WGS metagenome assembly MDSZ01 (sample SAMN05326647, study PRJNA326480) | marine metagenome | isolation source: seawater | place: Indian Ocean: North | collected 2010
GAAATCCCTAAATATATACCATCTATCTGTCCCATTATTCTTCTAGAACGACTCGATTTAAACCCAATAAACTAGAACTGATAACTAGGTTCATTTTCTTTGCTTTTTTAAGATTAACTCCAAGTTTAAATCGATTATTTTCTTTTCTTAGAGTTATAACACAGCCGTTTCTTAAAAAATTTCTTGATTCACCCAAAATTAAAGTTCCAGAAATTTGCGGATATTTTTCTTTGCTCCAAACTCCAGAAATAGAATCCAACAAGAGGACAATCTTTGCCCCTTTTTTTTCAATCTGTTCATTTGCATCTTCCAGACTAGAAAAAGACCGAACCTTAAGTCGGCATTCATTTACCTTAAATTGGGTCTCATGTAATATATATTCCAAGCGACCTCTAATATTATGTTCGTCATTTCCAACAACCAACAACTCCATTTGCAAATCCTCAGGGGAAATATCCGTATCTTGCCATCGAACATAATTTAGTACGTTTACTATAAATGTAGCCTTTAAGTTAGTTATTTGCTTCGAATCATTATCGGCTTTCAAATTCGAAAATGAAGTGAGGAAGGAAAAAAACATGGGCATGAAAGCAAGCATTCTAAATGATTTGCGAATGGGTAGCTTTTGCCATTCCAATTTCAGTACCGTTCTTTTCATTTGCATTAGAATTCGGTACTGATTGAAAAGAGAAACCTTCTCTTGATACGGGTTGGTTCAACATCACGATCGGTATACATATTTTCGGGATGATTAGGATCTAGCAAATCCACTCCGAAAAGAGTCAACCAACTGTAAATGTCACCCATCAAAAACTTTATCTGGACGGATTGTTGCAATCGACGCAGGATTACGCCAGTGCTCCTGATCATAACCCAGAACTCCGGAAACAGGTTGATTGGCCAATTCCATCCAATCCATTTCGAGAAGTCGTGCGAGTTCCCTCTTTTCAAAACTTGAATGTTAATCTGCTTTTGCAATCAATGAACAAAGTAAAAATGTCCACCCTGCTATCCAAAATTGCATGAAACTTTTGTTAAAACAAATTTTGAAAGGTTCATGTTTTGAGTAACAAAGGAGGAAAAATGCATCACCAAAGTTATTAATTCCTTTTATTTACAACTTTTACTGCACTTTTTAAGTCTGCCAATCTCGAACTAAATTGATTTTTCTTCTCACCAATTGCATTTCGGTCAATCAGTAAGCGTACCCGATTCTGAGAGTTCTCGAATCCGATTTGGGCGTTTGACGATTTCATTAATTCCTCTCCGTGTACTATGACAATCCCCAACTTCTCCATCCCTGAAAGCTGCTCGGGTTTGATTGAAGAATTCCTTAAAAGAATGAAAAAGTTAAAGCCTTTTCTTGCTTCCGACAAAGCTGCATCCGTACTGCTGTTATTAAAACCAAGTATGTTTAAATTCTTATCATCACCAGAAATCTTCATCACATAGCTTAGGGTTTCTTCAAATTTAAATTTATCATTTCCATGAACGATAATTTTCAGATCAGTATTCAAAGGATTTCTATCCCACTGAACATATTTTGTAAGATGGCTAATATAGGTCGCTTCCAATCTCGCCAATTTGCGAGACTGCTCTACCGATTGTCCAAGACTATGAATTGGACTAATTCCAAAACTCAAAATAGACACAACAAACAATGCAAAACGCTGCATTGCTCGATGAGCAAAATTTTGAAATCTGGAAAGTTTCCGAAGCATTAGAATTTCTTGTAGATCGACAGTAAAAAAGTTCGTTCGACGCGGGTAGGTTCGACATCAATACCCGGGAACATGGTTTCGATGTGATACGGCTCAAGCAAATCTCGTCCAAATAGCCCAATTTCCCATCCATCTTTTGGTTCCCAGATTATTCCGAGATCCAAGCGAATGTGTGAGGGAATCGTGATCGGATTGTAATCGGATGGAATTTCAGTGTCATCTGAGTAGTAAAGGCTTTGAACAAGAGTCAGATTATCCGAATATGCAAATCGTGAAGTAAGGCTGGCAGTCTGCTCAGGGAAATCGAAATTCCTCTCTCCTTCGATTTCTCCTCGAGCCAAGGAATATCCACCTCTTAAATTCCATACGCCGGAAACATCCCAGTCGATCGATAATTCCCCTCCCCAAGCCTTTGTATCCTTTGCTTCATAAGCATTAACAGAAGTTAAACTTGAAGCGGAAACCACTGCATTCGCTGTGTCATAATAGTAGGAAGAAAGCTCGATTAGAAAATCTTCATTGGGGCGACTACGCCAACCTACTTCAAAACTGTCGATTTCCTCACGGTCAAGGGATTCATTTCCCGCATATTGGAAATTCGACCAGAGCCCGCCTCCTGGTAAAGTTGCATTGGGAACCCAAACTTTTACTGGAGTCAAAGTAGTATATCTTTCGCGTAAGGAAGGCTGGCGGTGAGCCTTTGAATAACCTGCCCACAAAACATTCGAATCGTTGGCTAACCAGGATGCACGCACGCTTGGTTGAAAGCCTGTACCAGCCAAGTCATTTTCTTCAAATTTGGTACCAATTGATACTTCAACGGTATCTGATAAACTAATGGAGTCTTGCAGGAAAGCTGTGAATCGATCAAAGTGCGTAAATTCTTGATCGTATGAAAGAACGGGAATAGAGTTCGAATAGGAAGTCGGTGATAGAGGATCTGAAGATGGATTTAGAAGCGATGAAAATGCAAAGGGTTCAATTACAGTCGACGAAACTTCCAATTCAGTTCTGCGAATTCCCATACCGAAAGAAAGTCGATGGAAATCTCCAAGGGGACGATTGGCATCGAAGCCCAAATCATATTGCGTCTGATCCCAGTCGAATCCAATATGACCTAGGGATATTTCCGTATGTTCAACCGCACCCGTGATCGACCATTCGAGATCTGAGTCGGTTATCCCCTCAAGTTTTGCCACAACATGACCGGAATCATTTGTGAGATCTCCATATTTTTCAAACCTGGTTGTATTTAATCCCAACAAGTAAGGAATTTGACCGTTGGAAAGAGTCGCCCATGTCACTGGATTATAGCTTGTTAAAGGAGGCTGTCCGATTGGCAAAGATTGGGCAATGGTAAGAGGAACTGGTCCTAATATAGTTGATGAAGGTAAGCCCAAAGCCAGTTTTATACCTGCTTGTTCTGCCAATGATAATGATGACAAATCGTATAGAAGACGGTTCGAAAGATCCAAAGTGTGCTCTAGTCGACGGGTTGCTCCACCACCCGCTATGTAGAAGCTTAGATCTGAGCCTAGCTCCGTATCATAACGAAAACCTGCTTTGCGGAGATGCCCGTCATCACGGGCAGGTAAACCTGAATCAAGAGTACCTTCCGCATATTCCTGATTCCGAAACCACACTCTATAATAGCTGCTTTCTGACACCTGCCCCCCATGAACATAATCTCCCATGAAGGTACCGTTGTCCTGAAGTAAAAATCTTACTGAGTCACCCTGCGTGTCCGAAGAGTGCTTGGTAACGAGATTAATAACCCCATTAACCGCATTGGTTCCCCAAATTGAAGAACCCGGACCACGAACGATTTCGATTCGGTCAATTACTGCGACAGGATAATCATCGACTGAATAATTGGCACTCCCAAGCATAAGCTGGGAGACTTCTCTTCCTCCAATTTTACCAAGGAACTTCTGTGGAGAAAAACCACTAAAGTTACGCATTGCGGCGAAATTATCGTAGGATAAACCTCGTGACACATGCATACCAGGAACAGCACGCAAAGCTTCCACTGAATTTGCGAAGCCATGATTAGTAATGTCCTCTGGTCTAACCACATGAACCGAAGCAGGATTACGCCAATACTCTTGGTCGTAGCCCAAAACTCCCTGAACAGGCTGTTCTGCCAAATCGTCCAGGTCCAGTTCGAGAAGTCTCTTTAGTTCCGCTTTTTCGAATGTTGAGAGATCATCCGCGTAGGAGGAAAAAGTTGCAAAAAACAGTACTAAAAGTAATGCAATTGACTTTTTACCCCTAAAAAAAGACATACTTCAATAAAGCAAAGAAATGATGGCAATAATGGGATTTATCTAAGACTTAGGAGACAACATCGATCATGGACTTTAAAATCGTGTTCCATGTCGATGGGTTTTCTAGAGTTTCATTTGGAAACATGCAACCATCCCAGCAAATGTGCTTTATACCACGGTTCTCAAAATCCTTCAGCCAGTATTGAGAGCAGCGGGTAATGTCAAGTTTACCATTCGGATCATCAGCGGGGCAGTGTTTACCGGTTTTGTCGTGCGAACCTGCACCATGAACCTCACCGTCATTCTGTGCCACATGAAAATCGATGGTCCAGGGACGCAGCTTATCAGTCATGTTCTCATATGCTGGCCAGAACTCCTCATCTGCATATCCGCCATGTAAAAGTGCATGCTCAGGTGCATTGTAGCCCATGAGATAAAGGTAAGTGTGAGCCAAGTCTGCTTGAAAACCTAGAGAATCTGGCATACCCACTCCCTCAAGTACATCAAGCATGTCTTTCCAACTATGCATTCCTGCCCAGCAAATCTCTCCCTCAGCAGCCAAACGCTCTCCATGATCTTCTGCAATCTTGGCAGCTTCCTTAAAAGTGGCCACAATACTCGCTGTATTGGAGGCAGAATCTTCTCTCCATTTTTCCACACCAAATTCAGCCGAATCAATGCGAATCACGCCTCCTTTACGAGCACCATGCTCATTGAAAATTTTGGCAATACGGCATGCCATTTTGACTGCATCAAGGAATTTACCCTTCTGCTCGTCCGTACCCATTGCGGAGTCCCCTACCGTACCTGGCCATACAGGGGCAACCAATGATCCTATGTCAAAACCTTTGCTCACGATAAGATCCGCAATTCTATTGAGCTCATCATCGCTTGCTTCGGGATTGGTATGAGGTAAGAACAAAAAGTAATCAATTCCATCAAATTTACGACCATTGACCTCTGCTGCTGCAGTAAGATCAAGCATACGCTCCAGACTAATAGGTGGCTCCTGCCCCTCGTCATCGCCTTTGCCCACTAGACCGGGCCACATTGCATTGTGAAGTTTAAGGGAAGAGAGACTCATAGTACTTAATTTTGAGGGTTAGGGATTTGGAAAAAATATATCCCTACAATCGAAATGTTACGGATTCTGACAAGAAAAAAACTTAGTAAAATTAATTCATTCCCTTGCAATAAGCATAATTTATTGGCTAGGATATAGACATAATATATCATGAAAATTAAATCTATTACTCTCAATCTAATCTTTTTATTGTCTTTTGTTTCAATCGGATGGACCGAGAAATCTGGTGGGTCAGGTTCAGGACTTGAACAGCTTTTTCCTGGTTCGTTACTTGATTCCAAGGGCAAAAAAGTTTCGAATAGCGTCCTTTCCGGCAAAACTGTAGGTATTTACTTTTCTGCACATTGGTGCCCACCATGTCGTTCTTTTACTCCAAATCTGGTAAAGTTTCGGGATAAGAACAAAAAGAACTTTGAAGTGGTTTTTGTCAGTTCTGACCGTGACGAAAGTGCTCAAATGAAATACATGAAGGAAACTTACATGAAATGGTATACCCTTCCTCACCGTTCGGAGGCTGCAAATGCTCTTAAGAAAAAATTCGAGATCAGAGGCATTCCGTCACTGATTATAGTTTCTGAAGACGGAAAAACCATAACGAAAAATGGTCGTGGAGATGTATCAAGCAATCCAAACGGTGCACTCAAGAGCTGGCTGAAAAAATCATAATTGGAATTTTAGAAGTTTTTTTGGATTAGAAAGCCATTTTCAATGGTTTAGAGATCATTAGCTACAAAGATCTAGCAGGAAGATTGATATTTCTACTTTTGCCCCTTACATGCTTAGGGCAAACAAACTGGCAATCATCCTCTCTTTGGTTAGAGGAAGGTGAAATATTAGAAATTGATCCTCCTGCAAATTCTCGACGCGTTCGTATTTCATTTAAGGATACATTATCAAACAAATGGGTGACATGGCAGACAAGTCACATTCCAGAAGATGCAAACGGATCGATTTTCATTCGTGTTCCATACCAAATTCAAAGAAGTGACATTCGCTTCCAGTGGAACGAATACGACCCGTTTCCCTACTCTTTTTATACTGGCAAAACAAATTTCAGTACTCGAGCATCTGATCCCGAAAAAAGGAATAATTTACTCGTAAACTTTGAACTTGATACTTTAAGAAGTTCCGACCAGTCCGCAACTGAAGATGACAGTAGTGAGGTCGAAGAATCTGATATTTGGAAAATAGTTGGAAATTCTTTGTATTTTTTTAATCAGCAAAGAGGTCTGCAAATCATTGACCTCAGCAATCCAATTGAGCCTGATGTCATTGCAAGGCACCGGCTACCAGCATCAGGAGAGCAAATGTATGTCAGTGATGACGGAGAGTTTATTTTTCTTTTCGTAACCCTACCCCATCAATCATGGCCTTATCAGTCAACCTTACGTGTACTTCAATTTGAGGACGACAAAATCAAACTGGTTTCCGATCTCAAATTGGCTGGTCGTCATCTCGAAAGTAGAAAGGTTGGAGATACACTTCATGTAATTTCTGAAGAATGGAAAAATGAAACCACCGAGTGGAAAGGTTGGAATTTTAATTATTCGACTGTACTTTCTTCCTTCGACTTGGAAAATCCCGTGAGTATTGAAAAAATTAGTGAGATTACGAACGCAGGTGCTCCTCAAGTCATTTTTGCCACAAATGAGAAGCTGGCAATAGTAACTCGTGACCCTCAAGATTATTACAGAGATCAACTTGTTAGAATTTATGATTTAAGCGATTTTTCAAAAGTCCCGCGGGAAATTTCTTTGGTTCAACCGGAAGGCCGAATCCTTGATAAATTTAAGATTCGAATCAGTGGTGACATTTTGACGCTTATCTCTCAGGCACACCGCAACACTAATTGGAACAGCCGATACTCAATTCTGGAAAATTTCGATATCAACACGGGTGAACTCCTTGGTTCTCTGGAATTAGCAGACAGGGAAACTCTCTATGCAACAAGGTTTGACGGTGACTTCGCATATATCGTTACCTTTTTACGGGTCGACCCACTTTTCATCGTTGATCTAGAAAATCCTAGCAAGCCAGTCCTGCTCTCCGAATTAATTGTGCCCGGTTGGTCGGAATATCTTGAAGTAATGAATGATCAACTATTTGCAGTGGGAGTTGAAAACAACCAGGTCACCGCATCACTTTTCAACATATCCGACAAATCAAACCCATTTCTCTCTCAGCGCATATACATGGGAAAGGAAAATGAGTATACTTGGAGCGAGGCGAATTATGATGAGAAAGCAATTGGGAAGGTTTCTTCGCATGGTTTGTTTTTCATTCCATATCAAACTTGGTCGAACGGTAAGCAGGAAAACAAATTACAAATTCTCAGGCACAGTAACCAGGAACTTAAAAAGGGAGGGCAGATTTCTCACCGAGTAGAAGCGAGAAGATCAGTGACTGACAGCACCGGCACCTATCTTTTTTCCATCTCCGGAGAGGAACTGGTAGTGAGCAACATTCTTGATACTAACAATCCATATGAGGTAAAACGTGTTCCGATCTCTTGGACTACAGATAAAGTTCATATAATTGACGATTACACAATACAGATTGAAAGTTCCACCAAGCATGATTGGGGCTGGGGTTATCTATCCAATGATCAAAATGTTACCCTGCGCCTCACTCAAACCAATGATTTTGATGAACTTACCCACATTTACAATGCAGGATCAGGAAGATTATTGGGCAGTCTGGTTGAAAATGACCTCATTCATTTGGCCATCCAAGATGACGGAAATTTATCTCTCCAAATGCTTGAAGTGGTAAATGATAAAATCATTCTGTTGGCAGAAACTGAGTCATTAATGAAAAACTCTTCTTATTATTCTGAGATGGAGGCTTTTTTACTAGAAGACAACCGCATCTGCTGGGCAAGCAAACCCAATGCAAGTCCTGACATCATGCCAATTGCAAGAAGGTCTATCGATAGATCATACGATATTTGGCACCCCTATGCCAATTCTTCAACCACGATAGTAGATGTTCAAATTTTTGAATATGAAAAAAACCTTGTCAACTCATCAATCAATCTTGAAGGCAATACAAGCTTTCAAATAAAAGCTAACCAAACCTCAGGTCCTTACCTCATTGGCAAGAAGCTAATCTATGGATCAAGCAATAATTCCGATCACTATAATGGTTACAACATAATTGCATCCGAAACGAAGTCCTCGCTCTATCAGATTGATTTATCGAATCCAGAATTCCCCACCATTGGCCAATCAATCCCTGCACCCGGTATATTGATCGGTACGCAAAACAAAGGAAACACCAGCGACACCGGTTACCTGTTTTTTGAAAATCAGGACATACAAATAGGAAACTACCGACCGACCCCGTTGCTTTTGGAAGACTCAATTTCATACCAGGATTTTGGACGATCAATGACTGTATGCGCCTACGACGGGGCAAATATCTACCTGCTCACCGAATTGGATTTATCTGATACTACGGGTCCCGTTGCAATAAGCGAAGATACCGCTTTTGTAGCTCATTCAAAAAGGAACAGCAAGGGGGTCGATGCCTACAGAATGCAATATAATGGATCCCTACTCCAGATTGATTCTATTTTTCCAGGTTTCAATATCTATCAGTTGCTTCCGCAAGGAAACATACTCTTGGGAAAAAGTAACGCAGGAATACACGCTTGCGAAAATCTGCTTGGATGGCAAAAACAAGAACTTTCAGGAAATTTCCATCTTAACTTGGAAGATTTTTCTGGAAACGAACTTGGCATTGGAATTGCCGCAGGAAACTATGGAGTGGAGTGGATTAGTCGTCCCGAATCAATATCTCAAGCAGTCCTTGAAAATCCCTACAATTTTACTCCTCCACCTGATGACGATTTTGTCACTCAGGCTCTCGTACCTTTCTACAATCCAGTTACAGGTGATGTGTGGATTGCACCGACTGGTGGTTGGACAGCTCCTGATGGGTGGTTCAGGGGAACACAAGGAGAGTACGAGTCGGAAAACATTTCCCGCAGGTCTAGAATTGGAAATGCCTGGCAAGACTTGGATTTTATCAATGTCAGAGTTTATTTGACCGAAGATGCTCCGTTACGCTTTGACTCAAATGGCACGCAGGCTTGGAAATACCGCCCAAAAACAGCAATTGATAATGATACAACAATTCTTGAAGGAAGATGGAAAAATCAGGGATGGTTTGGTACTTATTATGATCTTTCTTTTCCTTGGATTTATCATGCTAATCTTAAATGGCTTTACTTCAATGAGTCGGAAACGGGAAGTTTTTGGATATGGCAGGAAGGTCTTGGATGGATATGGAGTCGAGCGGAAAACTTCCCATATTGTTTCTCACATTTGTCCAATGATTGGCTTTATCTCGACTTCGAAAAGCCTGGGTCTGGAAAATACTATGACTTCAAAAACAGAAGCTGGGAAAACTTGTAATAAGCTGAAGATCAAAGATATAATCTGAAACATTTGCGTGACGAGGCTGTCTCCGAATTTATTTTTGCTCATGAGAAGAAAACTAGGCTAAAAGGTCAAAAATAGCCATTGCCTCGACAAGATTATACATTCCTTTTTCTCGAAGTTTTGCTTTTAACTCCTTATAATACTTTCCTCATGAAAGAATAATTCTCTATTTTTTAAACTATGTCTTCTGAGCAAAATCATTTCCTGCGGATTTCTCCTGATGATAACCTTCTTGTTGCGTTACAGGATTTACCAAAAGATACTAGAATAGAGTCAAATGGCAGATCATTTACTTTGCCAAACTTGGTACCCGCAAAACATAAATTTACAGAGACTTCCTTGTCATCTGGCTCCAAGCTAAAACTTTACGGAGTACTAGTTGGAGAGACCACTCAAGAAATTGAGCAAGGCGAAAGAATTACTACTCAAAACGCGGTGCACCGGTCCGAATCTTACCGTATGAATGAAGGAAATTTTTCATGGAAAATTCCACAAACCGAATCATGGAAGAATAAAACCTTCGAGGGTTATCACAGGTCAGACGGATCCGTTGGAACCGCAAATTTCTGGTTGGTTGTACCTATGGTTTTCTGTGAAAACGGAAATGTCGAGACCCTCAAATCCTCAATGCTCCGTGCACTGGGTTTGTCAAAACGAAATCAATATGAGATTTTCTCCCAATCCCTCGCCGATGCCTACAGCAGGGGTCACAATCCGGATGCAGTTTCTCTGCCAGAGGGAACTAATCATGAGCCTTCTCCTATTTTCCCAAATATTGACGGTATCAAATTTCTCACCCATGGCCTTGGATGCGGAGAAACTCGAGGAATTTCAGAGGAACTATGTGCCTTGTTAGCAGGGTATGCTTGCAATCCAAATGTAAGCGGAATAACCGTTTTTAGCCTTGGTTGCCAGCACGCTCAAGTCTCAATCATGGAGGAAGAAATTGCCAAACGGTGCCCAGTCTTTGATAAACCACTACTGATTTTTGAACAGCAAAAATATCCATCAGAACGGGAAATGATGGAACAGGCAATTCGACAAACCTACGCAGGATTGGCTAGAATTAATCAATTTAAACGTTCCCCCGCCCCTTTATCCAGACTTTGCCTGGGAATGGAATGCGGGGCATCAGACGGTTTTTCTGGAATTTCTGCAAATCCTGCAATGGGCCATGCCGCCGATCTGCTCACTGCACTGGGAGGGCGGGTCATTCTATCTGAGTTTCCTGAGCTTTGCGGAGTTGAACAAAATATTGTCAATCGTTGTGCCACGCCAGAAATTGGTACCCGTTTCATCGAAATCATGAAAAACTACGAACTGCGCGTTCGTGAAGCAGGATCAGGATTTCATATGAATCCATCACCTGGAAATGTTAAAGATGGTCTCACGACTGATGCCATTAAATCAGCCGGAGCAGCCCGCAAGGGTGGCACCTCTACTGTTGTGGATGTGTTGGACTTCCCTGGATGGGTCACGAAGGATGGACTAAGCCTTCTATGCACCGCTGGAAATGATGTGGAATCCACCACTGCTCTCGCTGGTGCTGGAGCCAACCTGATTCTTTTCTCCACCGGTCTTGGCACCCCGACCGGAAATCCAATTGCCCCGGTCATCAAGATTTCCAGTAATTCCAAAACTGCTGAGTCTTTCAAAGAATACATCGACTTTGATGCTGGAGCGGTCATCTCTGGGGAAGAAACCGTCGAGTCCATCGGCGATAAATTGCTCAGCGATGTCATCAAATATGCATCAGGCACCCGAAAAACTAAAGCCACACTCCAAGGAAGAGACGATTTCTTGCCTTGGAAACGTGGAATGTCTCTGTAAGAGTCACAGTTATGAGCAAACTCAAAAATCAAGTGGCAATCGTTACCGGTGGCGGTAAGGGAATAGGCAAAGCCATTGCCAAAAGGTTTGCTAGGGAAGGTGCTAAAGTTGGGATTTGGGAAGCGGATGCAAATGCGGGTGAACGGACTGCTGTTGAAATTTCATCTGACGGATTGGACGCCCATTCCATATTCTGCGACATAACTGATGAAAAAAGTATCCTTTCTGCCTTATCTGATGTTTTCGATGCATACGGAAGTCCTGAAATTTTGGTAAATAATGCTGGTATAGCCAATGTAGGAACTGCTAGCACCACATCCGTTGAAGACTACGAGAAAGTTATGGAAGTAAATGCAAAAGGCATGTTCTTATGCCTTCGAAATGTTATTCCAAAAATGGTGGAGAAAAAGTCCGGTGCTATTTTAAACCTCGCATCGATAGCCTCACGCATTGGAATTGCTGAGCGTTTCGCTTACTCGGCAAGTAAAGGTGCAGTCCTTGCGATGACAATGAGTGTGGCACGGGACTATGTTGGTGATGGAATTCGCTGTAATTGCATTTGCCCCGGGCGTGTCCACACGCCTTTTGTGGATGGCTTTCTGAAAAAGTATTACCCAGATGAAAAGGAAAGATCTGAAAAATTCGAGGAACTCTCTAAATACCAGCCTATTGGACGAATGGGAGAGCCGGAAGAAATTGCCAACATTGCCACTTTTCTGTGCTCCAGTGAGGCATCCTTCATTACGGGTGGAGCCTACGACATCGATGGGGGCGTAATGAGCTTAAAATAAATCAAAATACATGAAACTAATTCGAAAAGGACAAATTGGAGAAGAATCTCCCGGACTTTTGCTCAGCGACGGACGCGAAGTCGACGCTTCCTCCTTTGGCGAAGACTATGACGAAGTCTTCTTCGAGACAGATGGATTACTGCGTTTAAGAAATTGGTACGATGAAAATGCGGAAGATCTTCCTCTTTTTCAGGAAAATGAACGCTATGGAGCACCGATTACCCGACCAAGCAAGATCGTTTGTATTGGGCTTAATTTCGACGATCATGCAGCGGAATCAGGAATGGATATTCCTGAAGAACCCGTTCTCTTCTTCAAAGCAAGCAGTGCTTTTTGCGGTCCGAATGATGATCTTTTACTTCCCCGCGGTGGAGATAAAACCGATTGGGAAGTCGAGCTTGCGTTCGTGATTGGAAAAAAAGCGAGTTATGTCGATGAAAAGGATGCACACGATTATCTTGCTGGATACGCTCTGCATAATGATTACAGTGAACGAGCCTTTCAACTTGAACGAAGCGGACAGTGGGTGAAAGGAAAAAGTTGCGATACTTTTGCTCCTTTTGGTCCCTTTCTGGCCACGCCTGATGAGATTGATGATGTGGACAATTTAAAAATGTGGCTTAAGGTAAATGGCGAAACCATGCAATCTAGCAACAGCTCAAATCTGCATTACAAAATACCCTTTCTATTAAGCTATGTTTCTCAATTTATGACCTTAGTCCCAGGTGATATCATTTCGACAGGCACTCCACCTGGAGTAGGTTTGGGCATGGATCCGCCCGTATATCTGAAGAATGGTGATCTTGTTGAACTTGGGATTGATAAACTGGGAAGTTCTTCACAGAAAGTGGTAGCACCTGAGTGAATCTGGGAGTACAGGATAAAGTCGCCATTGTTACTGGTGGTGCCAAGGGAATCGGGTCTGCGATTGTAAAATCATTCTTCGAAGAAGGTGCAGTTGTTGCGATTCTCGACCGTAATCCAGCAATCGCCAAATCATTCATTGAGGAACTCGATGCAAAAGAAGATAGAGTATTTTGCATTCCTACGGAATTGACAGATGAAGCAGCCTGTAAGAAATCTATTGCGGAAACCAAACAAAGAGCTGGCAAAATAGACTATTTGATCCATAATGCAGGCACCAACGACGGAGTAGGCTTGGATTCGTCACCTGACGACTTTTTCAATAGCCTTCAGAAAAATCTCTTTCATGTTTTTACACTCACCCACTTTGCACTGGAAGACTTGGTTAGAAATAAAGGTGCCATAATCAATATTGGATCAAAGGTAGCCGAAACGGGTCAAGGAGGCACGTCAGGCTATGCTGCCTCCAAAGGGGCAATGAATTCTCTTACCCGTGAATGGGCATTGGACCTGGCCGAACGAGGAGTTCGTGTAAATGCTGTGATCCCCGCCGAAGTGATGACCCCGATGTATCAGCGTTGGCTCGACACTTTGGAAAATCCGCAAAAGACTCTTGCATCCATTGAAGAAAATATTCCTTTGGGAAAACGTATGACTACTGACCGAGAAATTGCAGATGCCGTGGTTTTTCTGGCTTCTCCACGCTCTTCGCACACAACCGGTCAAATTTTCTACCCCGATGGTGGGTACGCCCATCTGGATCGTTCCTACGGCAAGATACATCTCGATTAAATCGATTTCCAAGATGTTCGATATTGGAATAATAGGTGGAGGAATTGTCGGACTGGCAACAGCTTACCAACTAAGCCAAAAGTACCCGAATATCTCGGTTGTAATTATTGAAAAAGAATCATCTCTTGCACAGCATCAGACTGGGCATAATTCTGGCGTCCTCCACTCCGGAATTTATTACAAGCCAGGATCCTTAAAAGCCATCAATTGTCGCCGAGGAAAAAAGGCAATGGAGCAGTTTTGCGAAGAACAGGGCATCGAATATGAACTTTGCGGAAAAATAATTGTCGCCCTGAATGACGAAGAAGTTCCACGCTTGCAGAGTATTTTTCAACGCGGGCAGGAAAATGGGGTTAACTGTAAAATCATTTCCCGCGAAGAAATGCTTGAGATCGAACCACATGTTGCCGGCGTGCAGGCGATTCATGTACCCGAATGCGGAATTGTAAATTACAAACAGGTATGTTTGCGTTTTGGAGAAATAATTGAAGAGAAAGAAGAAAACCGGTTATTTCTTGGTCACCAAGTTACCAATATAAAAAGTAATAGTCGCAGCCTTGTAATTGAAACTAATAGAGAGCCAATTGAATGTAGGTATTTGATTAATTGTGGCGGACTTCATTCTGATAAAATTACCAAACTAGGTGGGCAAAAACCGCCTGCTAAGATTATTCCCTTTAAAGGGGAATATTTCGAGTTAAAGGAAGACGCCAAGCATCTCTGCCAAAACTTAATTTACCCGGTCCCGGATCCTGCCTTTCCATTTTTAGGGGTTCACTTCACCCGCATGATCGACCGAAAGGTCGAATGCGGTCCAAATGCCGTCCTCGCCTTTGGTCGTGAAGCCTATGGTAAATTTGATCACAACCTAAAGGATCTACTCGAGTCCATCGCTTATCCAGGTTTTCAAAAAATGGCGATAAAACACTGGAAGATGGGATGGGGAGAAATGTGGAGATCTTACAATAAGAGTGCTTTTGTGAAAGCACTCAAGCGACTAATTCCCGAAATTGAAGCCAGAAATCTTGTCTCAGCACCCGCTGGGATTCGGGCTCAGGCAGTCTCACCCTCTGGCGGTTTGGTGGATGACTTTCTAATTGAGGAAAATGCGCGGATTATCAATGTTTGCAATGCCCCCTCTCCTGCCGCCACAGCATCGCTTAACATTGGTTCAACCATAATGGCTCAACTTAAAGCTCGAATATAAATAGATCTTATTATCATAGGGACCTAGCCCATTATTTCGGAAATTAAGCGTTTTTAGGTTGCCCAATGTCCTAATCATAATCATCCCTCTCTACTTTCATGAATTCTAAACAGTCCATTATTCTTGTTATTTTTTCTGTGCTTTCAGTACTCGGAGAAGCAAACGATTCCAATGCCGAGCCGATAACCCTGGACGAAATCGCAGTTACCGGATCAAGTATTCCCGAGCTTGATCTTTTCCGCTCTTCGATTTTAACCAAAGATCAAGTCAACGACCGTCAAATCGATAACCTGGTCGACCTTTCAGGGTTATCCCCTAACTTGCATATTAACAACAATTCGATCCAATCGTACGGCGACATAATGACAATGAGAGGGATTGCCAATACTCAATTGTTTGGCCCTGCCGGCGTTCAATTGTATTTGGATGGTATTCCCCAAGCGGATGTTTCATCCTACTCTTCAACTTTGTATGATATCGAAAGCATTGAGATTTTAAGAGGTCCCCAAGGCTACAATTTCGGAAAATCCGTAACTGGAGGTGCAATAAATATCAAAACTCAAGCACCCACTGATAAACAATTTAGTAGGGTCTCGGCTTCATATGGAACCTTCAATTCCCAAAAATACAATCTTTACAGCAGTGGTCCACTTGACGGAGACGGATTTGCCTACTCTCTTGCACTGCGAAGAGCCTCATCCGATGGCTACATAAAAAACACTTCCGGAAATGCCGACACTACTGAAACTTGGCACGGTTCTCTTCGATTCTCTTTAGATCGAGGAAATGGAGCAAAGATCGGTTTTGGAGCAAATTTTGAAACTCATGAGCTTGGAGCACAACCTCTTGTTTTAAGAAATGGCGGAGATTTCTATGACAGAGCGAGTGATTTCGATGAGTCAACGGAGATTGACCGTAACCAGCAATTCTTAACTTTTGAGACTGAACGCGATGATTTCAACTTCTTCTCAATCACGAATCGTAATGACTGGAGCATGAATCCAAATCGTGTTGATTTGGATATGTTAAATTTCAGAGCAGCAGAATCAACGATCACGCAAGAACAAATTGAGTGGAGCCAGGAATTCAGATTGGAATCAGAACAAGGATCGGAAATCGATTGGGTTCTAGGCTCTTTTTATTCTGACGGGGAAATCGATGGAGAAGCAACCCGTTGGTTTCTCACTGGTTTTCCTGCACCATTTGATCAAGATACGCAAACGACCAATTATCTGATCGAGTCGGAGAATATTGGGGTTTTCTCGTCTATCGGAAAAAATTTCACGGAAAAAGACAACTTTTCGCTAGGTTTACGTTTTGATAACTATGACAAAAAAATGACGAGGGTAAAAACTAGCCAACTTGCTGCTCCATCGAATATCACAAACTCTAATGATTTCTCGGTACTTTCTCCATCAACTAAGTGGCAACATACTTTTAATGATGAGATTACTGGCCTAGCCCGCATTACTTATTCTGAAAAACCTGGAGGATTCTCACCTTACACAGATACAATGCCGACCTTTACCGAGGAGGAAACCTTAGCTTATGAGATAAGTCTTCTCTTAAATCCTACCAAATCTTGGGGACTTAATGTAACGGCCTACCTTAACGATATTGAAAATTATCAATTTGAACTTCCGGATGCCTTAGATCCGACTAATTATTATGTGGCCAATGCTGATGAAATCACAGCTAAAGGGATTGAAATCGAAGGTTATGTGAAGCCATCTGAAAATTTTACATTTTCAGTTGCTTATGGTCTCTGTGATTCTCAGTACGAAAAGTTTGACGGTTCGGGATTAGTTGGTGAACAAGTGTCCTTCATCCCTGAACACACCCTTGCTCTTTCCCTGAACTATAAATTCGACAATGGACTTCATGGACAGATTGGAACTAAATCCATTGGTGAAACACACTATTGGAACTATGCGGGTGACAATCCAAATGATAAGATTGAAAGTTATACTTTGCTCGATGCCAGCATAGGTTATGACTGGGAATCATGGAAATTTAATCTATTTGGCTCAAACTTAACTGATGAAGAATACTACACTTCCTTGGTAAGTAACTTGAGAAATCCCCCTGCAATAGCTGACGCTCCAGGTGTAGTCGGTTCCCCTCTGGTAATTGGCTTGAGCATCTCCAAGGAATTTTAATTCCAAAATTTTGATGAGCAGAACCTTTATCTTATCTCTGCTCGCTTCTCTTTCCATCATTGCCAAGAAGAAGACAAATTTTGTCTTCTTCTTGGTAGATGATATGGGAATGATGGATCTGGGAACTTATGGTTCCACTTTCTATGAAACCCCAAATATCGATAAACTGGCGAAGACGGGAATGAAGTTTAATTACGGCTACGCAGCGTGTCCCGTTTGCTCCCCTACCCGTGCGAGCATAATGACGGGACGCCACCCAGTGCGTGTTGACATCACCGATTGGATTCCTGGCAGTGCCAACAAAAAAAACAATAAGCTAATTCACCCAGAAGACCGCGACAATCTCGACCTCAAAGAAGTCACTATTGCCGAGGAATTAAAGAGTCATGGATACCAAACTTTCTTTGCCGGCAAGTGGCACTTGGGTAATGAAGGATATTGGCCAACCGATCAGGGTTTTGATATAAATATTGGAGGACATCATAGGGGCGGTCCTCCTGGAGGCTATTACTCTCCTTGGACCAACCCAGCGCTTAAGTCCAAAAAGAAAGGAGAA
>MDSZ01040870.1_pt1 | contig 17714 bp, 19 predicted proteins | sample 811201 | NCBI WGS metagenome assembly MDSZ01 (sample SAMN05326647, study PRJNA326480) | marine metagenome | isolation source: seawater | place: Indian Ocean: North | collected 2010
AGGCAAATTATTAATTTGATAATAAATTTTAAAATTCTTTTCAAAAAAAACATCTTTTAAATTATTTTTTAACTATCATCCTAGCTGTATAATCTATTCTATGAATGAAAATTTTTTTTTTGGATTTAAAAAATTCATCTACAGCTTTTTTGCACCCTTTATGATGACCATAATCATCAATCAATAGAATTCCATTCGAAACTAATTTTGGATAAAGCACATTTAATTCATTAAGTGTAGACTCATAAAAATCAGTATCAAGTCTAACTAATGAAATTTTTTTGGGTAAATTAATTTTTTTTTTAAGAGTTTTTCTAGTATCGCCAACTACAAGAGTTGGTAAAGTTTTAAGATTGAAGCTTTTTTTCAAAAGAATTTTTTTTACTTGATTGATATCCTTATAAATTTCTTTATCTTTTTTTGTTTCTTTTCTTAATTTTTTTCCACTTATTAGTTTTTCACTCTTCAAATCTATTTCTGGAATTCCTTCAAAGGTATCATAGCCCCACATTTTTTTTTTTAGGCCAATATTTTTCATAATTTCATTCATAAAAATTAACCCACCTCCATGAAAAACACCTGTTTCAACTATATCTCCATCAACTTTATTATTTTTAATATATTTTAAAGCTTGAATTATTGACCATTGATTAGGTAATGAGCCAATCATCAAATTATTTACAAATTTGATGGTTCTTAATGATTTTTTGTCAATTTCAACAACTGCATCTCCATACCTTTTTGACCAATTATCTTTTTTACTAAGTTCTAAATTGAAGAAATTAAAAATTTTTTTAATAAATATAATTATACCTTTTTTAATGAATTGGTTATTTTTTTTTTTAATTGAGTCAGTATAAATCATTAAAACTTTCTATTACAATTATTTTTTATTTAAAATTTTTTTTAAATTTTTAAGCCAATTTTCCTTATGACCCAAATTTTTATCATCAACATAAATATCATAACTTGGTTTTCCAAAATATAATTTATGGAATTTTAAACCCCATTTTATAAGTTGTTTTTTTGTAAATTGGTAACCAACTTTTTTTGCTTTTGAAATTTTATCATTATTTCTACCCATATATCTTGCTGTAAAAATAATTATTTTGTAATTATCATTTAATTGATTAATAAAATTTACAACCTCTTTTTTAGGTTTCGCATTTTTATAATCATTTTTTTTGGTTACACAAATAATTCCATCAATGTCAAAGCAAATTGTTTTTTTCATTATTAATTTATAATTTTTTTAATCCTTATAGCACACTTAAATAAAAAATATAGAATCCATAAAAAAACATCAATGAATTAATTGTTAAATTAAAATAAATATCTTTTATCTGAAAAAATAATTTTTGAGAAAAAAAATAAACAAAAAATGGTATCCACAAATGTTTAATCTCAATAGAAGTTGGGTCTGTTTTAAAAAAATTAATTATTAATAACTGAAATATTGAAAAAATTAAATAACCATTAGCAATATTATATCTAGCTACATATCTTTTCTTATCTAAGTTTGAACAAATTATTGATAGGAAACTTCCTCCTAAATTAGTTAATCCATGGATAATTCCTAAAATAAACAAGGAAATTTTTACTTTTTTTAACCTTATTTTATTTTTAAAAAAATTGACAAATGAAAAAATTATTAAAAAAATAGAAATAATTAAATTGAAATTGATTTTATAATTAATTGTAGAAATTATCAACGAAGTGCATACTAAGCTTGGAAGACTAAATTTTATTATTAATCTTAAAAAATCATAATTCTTTTTTTTGAATGTTATAATTTGCAATAAACTTATTATTAATGACCATGGTAGTATTATATTAAGTGTTTCAAAATAGTTATACCCCAATAATAAAAAAGTCGGAGTTCCAAATAAGAGTATTCCAACTCCAAAAATAGACTGAAAAATTGAGAAACATAATAATAAAAAAATCTCAAATATTTCCATAAATCTAGTTTTTTATACTTTTAATTGGATTTTTAATTATTGAATTTAAGAATAGAATAACGGACAGTAAAAAACTTTCTTTATTATGAACACGAATTTTAAATTCTTCTATTAAATGCTTAAGAAAAGAGTTTTTTGAGGAAAAGCCCCCTTTTGCAACAAAACCTATCAAATCTTTTTTATTAGTGAACCCACCTTTACATTTAAATTTACGTAACCTTAAATATAAATCATAATCTGCGGAAATTTGAAATTTGGTATTATAATTTCCAATCTTTTTATAAATTTTTTTTTTTAAAAAGAATCCTGTTGTATGTGATGTAGCGAAATCGAAATTATACTTTAATCTTTTGAAGTTAAAACCGGATTTTAAGATTTTAGATTTTGTGTAATTTCTTAAAACTGTTCCAAAAATAAAATCATAATTGAATATATTGAATAATCTTAAAATTTTATTTAAAGAATTTTTGTAAAAAAAATCACCAGAATTACAAAAAACTATTATATCGTTATTGGCGCACTTAATTCCTTTATTCATAGCATCATAAATTCCGTCATCGTTTTTTGAAACTATGGTGTCTATATTTTTTCTATGTTTTTTTATGATATTTAAAGTTTGATCGGTAGAACCACCATCAATAATAATATACTCAATATTTCCTTTTTTTTGTCTTACAACTGATCGAATTGTTTTTTCTATATTTTTTTGGTCATTTTTAACCACTGTTATTACGGTTAAACTATAATTGTTCATTTTTTTAAAAATATAGTTAAAAGTTTATTTAAAAATATATTTTAAATAATTACGTTTAAATAAGTTCATTTAATGGCTGTTAGAAAAAATTTTATATCCATATTAATCACAAACTTCAATAAAGAACAATATATATACAAATCACTTAAAAGTGTAAGTTCTCAACAAAAATTCAAGAATTATGAAATCATTCTTTTTGATGATATTTCTTCAGACCAATCAGTTAGAATTATTAAAAAATTTAATAAAGTTAAATTACTTAAAAACAAAATTGGTAAAAAAAAATTTCCAGCATTAAATCAAATCAATGGAATATTTGAAGCATTCAAAAAATCAAGAGGAAATATAATTTGTTTAATGGACTCTGATGATGTTTTCAAAAAGAATAAATTATTTTTAATTGATGAATTTTTTAAAAATAATCCCAGTAAAAATTTTGTTGTTAATTATCCTAAAACTAATTTTTACATCAAACTTACCAGGACAAAAGTACAGAATGATAAATGGCCATCAATTTTTCCAACCAGTTGTATTTCTATTAGAAGATCTTTTTTTTTAACTTTTATGAAGTTTTCACGAAAAAATTTTTTTCCTAATCTCGAAATAGATGCAAGAATGGCTATTTTTGCCTATCATTATTTAAATGATTTTAATATATTAAAAAAAAAACTTACAATATACTTTAAAGACAATGAAGGAATTTCATCTCGATATAAAAAATTTAACAAAATGTGGTGGAGTAAAAGATATGAGGCATTTGAATATTTAAAGTATATTTTGAATATAAAAAATAAAGAATTTAAGAAAGGTCTTGATTATTTTACTACAAGAATTATTCATTTTTTCGGATAAAAAAAATGGAAAGTTATAACTATAAAATTGAAAATTTTATTAAACCTTATATTAAAACACTAAACGATTTTTCAATTCTTGAATTTGGTGTTAAAGAGGGAAGATCTACTAAAATGTTTCTTGATTTATGTAATTCTAATTCTGGAAAAGTTTTTTCGGTAGACGTTGATGATTATTCGAATATTTTTAATGATAAAAATTGGACATTTATTCAATCTAGAGACGATGATTTTGAATATCTTGATAAAAAACTACCAAAAAAATTTGATGTAATCTATCTAGATAGTTTACATGAAGCCAATCATGTTGAGAAAATTTTTTATCATTATTTTGAAAAATTAAAGATAGGAGGTTTTTTTTTTTATTGATGATATATCATGGCTACCTTACTTAAAAAACTCACAAAGAGACAATTTTTATTGTGAAATAAACAACAGAGAAACCTTTGAAAAACTTCTTGATATTTATAATGTTAACAATGAAAGATTTGATATTGCATTTGACTTTACATCATCAGGTTCGTGTAAAATTTTAAAAAAATCTGAAAATTTATTAAAGTCAACTAAACTAAATAATAGAAAATTTTCTTTAAAAAATTTTGTAAGAAAAACTTTGCAGTTTTTAAAAAAAAAATGAAGCCTTTAATTGGAATCACAGGTTGTAGTGGAAGTTTAGGTAAAATTTTACTTAAAACAGGGGGCCATAAAAATTTCAGTTGTTTTTTAGGGGATATAAGAAAAAAAAAACAAGTTAATTTTTGGATACAAAATAACAAATTTGATGCCATTATTCATTTAGCTGCGATAGTTCCTATTAAAAATGTTAATAAAAATAGAAAAAAAGCAAAAGAAGTTAATTTCTTGGGCACTAAAAATATAATTAATGCAATTAAAAAAACTGGGATACGATGGTTTTTTTTTTCATCCACATCACATGTTTATAAATCAACAAATAAAAAGATTTCAGAAAAAAGTAAAAAACAACCTATTTCTTATTACGGAAAGACAAAGTTACAAGCTGAAAATTATATTATTAAGCATCTAAAAAAAACAAATATTAAATATTGTATTGGAAGAATTTTTAGCACTTCAAATAAAGATCAGAAAAAAAACTATCTTGTTCCTGATTTAAAAAAAAAAATTAAAAAAATTAATAAAAAAATAACATTTAAAAATTTAAATCATTATAGGGACTTTATTTCTATGCAAGAAATTTCGAAAATTATTTTAATTCTTTGCAAAAAAAAATATAACGGTATAATTAATATTGGAAGTGGTAAAGGAATTCACTTAAAAGAAATAGCAAAATTTATATGTGAAAAATATAATAAAACCTATGATTTTGATGATAATAAAAAACCTACTTATCTTATAGCAGATAACTTAAAATTAAGAAAATTTTTTAAGATAAAAAAAAAAACTAATTTAACAAAACTTATTTTTTAAAAGTGTATTTCATTTATTACAATTTAATTTCTTTTTCTATATTAGGTTATGGTCTCTTTATAAATCATTTCTTCAAAGTTCACTCAAAAAATCTGGGAATAATAGGCTTTATTGGTATTTTTTTTTTAACTCTTGTATCGTATTCAAGTTCTTTATTTATAGCACATAATTATTATTTTAATTTATTAATTTTAACGATTGGTTTACTTTTAATTTTATATTTCTTAATAAATTCTGTTTTCTTAAAAAAAGATTTACTTATTTTTTTTTTAGTTTTTTCGTTTTTGTTCATATTCATTTTAGTAGGTAAAAATCATGATGATTTTCCTTATTATCATTTCCCGTATATTCATCTTCTTACCCAAGATAGTCATCCATTTGGTTTAGGACAGCTTAACAATGGATTTAGAAACCAATCATCGTTATTTTTCTTGAATTCATTATTCTATTTACCAAATATAAATATCTATTTTTATCATGTTGGTCCTGTTTTTTTTCTAGGTTTCGCAAATTTATTTTTTTTGAAGAATATTTTTAATAAAAAAAATTTTAAAAAATTTAGATTTTATAATTTCATTAATTTATTTTTTTTAATTTTTATAAACGTTTTTTTTAGTAGATTGTCTGAATATGGAACCGATAGATTAGGTTCAATCTTAATTATTTTAGCCTTTATAATTCTATTATATTTGATCAATGATAATTCAAAATCATCAAAATATAATGACGAGTTAACAAAATTCTTTATGATTATTGGATGTATCACAATCTCAATGAAACCATTTTACTTAATTTATTTCTCACTTTTATTCTTTTTAATTTATTATACCCATCTAAATCAATATTTATTTAAATTTCTAAAATCTAAATTATTTTTTTTAACACTAGTTTTTATTTTTTTTACTTTCTTTATAAATTATATTAATTCAGGATGTTTTGTTTTTCCTGCTGCTTTTACATGTAATGAGAAACTACAATGGTCAATTTCAAAACAAGAGGTAGAAAATGTTAAAATTTGGTATGAACTTTGGGCCAAAGGAGGAGCAACGCCAAACTTTGTTGTGGATGATAGAATTAATTACATAAGTAATTTTAATTGGATACACAATTGGATTAATGTTTATTTTTTTAATAAAATGTCTGACTTTCTACTAAGTATAAGTTTATTATCTATAATTTTTTTTTCTATATTTAGATCTAAAAAATCTTTTTTTTATAAAAGAGGTCAAAAGTGGTTAATTTTATTTTTAATCCTTTATTTAATTGAGTGGTTTTTATTTCATCCAAGTTTAAGATATGGAGGATATCATTTATTCATATTGCTAATATCTATACCTCTTGTAGTAAAACTTGAAAAATATCAATTGTCTTGGTCTTCTTTTTTAAAAAGAGCATCTATTTTGATACTAATAACAATAATAATTTTTATAGGCAGAAACGTAGCTCGAATTAATAAAGAGTTTAAAGTTTATGATTATAATTTTTTTGAAAATATGAATTATAAATTCATAGGTGGTGATAAAGATTTCTATTTTAGATATGACAAAATTTTAAGTGAAAAAAAATTTGATCACGATTATATTGAATTTTTTGGTAAAAAAATTCTAATAATAAAAAATTGAATATGAAAAAAATTTATTATTGGGCTCCTTGTTTAGATAATATTGGCACGTATAAAGCAGTCATTAATTCTGCGATATCTATTAGTAAATATTCAAAAAACTTATTACAAATCAATATAATTAATGCGTGTGGTGAATGGGACAGTAAAAAAAAATTTTTTCAAAAAAACAATATCAATGTAATTGATCTAAATTTCAGTTACTTCAATTTTCTTCCAAAAAAAGGCTATTTGGGAAGTAGATTATCTAATATGATCATATTTTTTTTCTCTATCTTTCCCCTATTTAAACTTCTAATTAAAGTTAAACCAAATTTTTTTGTAGGACACCTAATAACAATTTTACCACTTATCTTATTTAATTTATTTGATTTTCAGACAAAATTTATTCTTAGAATCTCAGGTTTTCCTAAGTTGAATTTTTTAAGATTAAATCTTTGGAAATTTCTTGCTAAAAAAATTTTTAAAATAACATGTCCATCTGTAGAACTACAAAAACAACTTATCACCCACAATATCTTTGATGAAAAAAAAATATTATTTCTTCCAGATCCAATAATAAATATAAAAAAATTTAAAAGCATAATTTTAAAGGAAACAAAAAACTATTTGAGCAAAAAAAGATATTTTATTGCAGTCGGAAGACTTACAAAACAAAAAAATTTTAGTTATTTAATTGATGAATTTAGTAGTTTTTTAGAAGATAATTCGAATTATAATCTTTTAATTTTTGGTGAAGGTGAGGAAAGATCATTTTTAGAAAAAAAAATAAAAAGACTAAAATGCAAAGAAAATATTTTTTTAATGGGTTTTAATGATGAAATTTACTCCTACATGAAAGGTGCTAAAGCATTTATTTTATCATCATTATGGGAAGATCCTGGTTTTGTATTAATAGAGTCAGCTCTTTGTAATCTTTTTATAATATCAAGTGATTGTAAAAATGGTCCAAGTGAATTTTTACAAAATGGTAAGGGTGGATTGTTATATTCTAGCAATAAGAAAAATGAATTAAAAAAAACTCTTATTAAATTTGAAGAAATAAGCAGCAAAAAAATAAATTCTATGAAATTAATTGCTAAGAAAAACTGCAAAAATTATACACTCTTAAGACATTATAATCTTTTAGATAAACTTTTAAATACTAGTTAGATTGAATAAACTTTTTTGTTAATTGAAAATATTTATTTAAGTTAATGTGATAATCATATCTCTTAAGGTTTTTAAAACATACGTTTACTTTTTTATTCATTAGTTTTTTATTTTTGACAATAAATTTAATCTTTAAAGCTAAATCGCTATAGTCGCCAATTTTGAAGAAATTTCCACCTTTCCCATTTAATAAAATTTCTTTTGGACCAGTGGGACATTTTGTTGATAAAATAATTCTTTTTAGACTCGCAGCTTCAAGCAAAACATTAGGCAGACCTTCATATCGCGATGATAAAATGAATATATCACTTTGAGATATTATTTTAAAAGGATTTTCAACAAAATTTTTAATTTTAATATTATTAGTAAGACTATTATCAGAGATAAATTTTTGCATCCTAAATTTTTCTCGTCCTTTTCCTAATATTAACAATCTAAAATTAAACTCTTTTTTAAGGATTTTACATGCTTTAAGAATAGTGATTTGATCTTTTTGTTCAGTAAATCTTCCAAGATTAATCAATTTTAAACAATCTTTTTTTTTAAAAAAAGGTTCTGATCGCCCCAGTTTAGATTTCTTTTTTATATCATTGAGATTAAGAGGATTTAAAATACAGCTAACTTTGATATTAAACTTTCTTTGCATTTGTTTTTTGAATTCATAACTATTTACAATTACTCTGTCAGCTTTAGAAATCAAATATTTATAAATAATTTTTTTGATATTATTATGATACCATCCTGATGGTGATGAATTGCTCCTAACAATAATTTTTACTTTTAATATTTTACATAAAATTATACAATAAATATTAGCTTGGAATGCAAATACCACTGAATTTCTATTTTTTATTAAAAATTTAAATAGAGCAACTAAACATATTAAGTACTTTAATCTTATGTTCAATTTGTCATTAAAGTTATTATAGGGACCTATATGTTTAATTTTTTTATTAAAATTTTTTAATTTATTTTTTGAAAGGGTACAAAGACCTATTTTTCCAAATTTTTCAGACAAATAGTTTGCAATAATAAACAAATTTTTTTCTACACCTCCTCCACCTATGAAAGGCATGAATAGTATTAAATTTTTGTTATTTATCATTAATTAACACTAATTTCTTGTTTTGTTATTAAGAATTAAAATGATAAATAAATTATAATTTAAAATGAATCAATTAATAAAAGATAAAAAATATTTATTTTCAAAATTTAATTACTTTTTTATTACAATTTTGCCAATAACACTTTTAGCTGGTTCGTTAATAAGTAATTTGGCTATCATTTTAATAGGCCTTTTTTTTATTTTTGATTTAATTGATAGAAAAAATAATTTTATTTTAAAAGATAAAAATTTTTATTTTTTAATTTTAATTTATTTTTATTTAATTCTAAATTCTTTATTCATATCTAGTAACCCTGAGGCTTTTTATAAATCATTAGCATTTATAAGATTTATCTTATTAGCATATGCTTTAAATTTTTATTTTGAAATTTTTAATAGATCATTTTTAAAAATATGGGCTTTAATATTTATTATAGTTACTCTTGATATTTTTATTGAGTTTTCATTTGGAAAAAATATTTTTGGATATGAGTCTAATTACTATGGAAGGATAGCAAGTTTTACGGGAGAAGAATTGAAAATTGGAGGATTTTATTTTGGTTTTTTATTTATTTGTCTAGCTTTTTTTAAGGATAAAATGAAATTATTTATATTAACATTTGTAGTTTTTTTCTTGACCGCTCTTATAATTGGGGAAAGATCAAATTTTCTAAAAATTTCTATAATGTATATTTTATATTTATTCTTTTTTGCAAATATTTCTAATATTAAAAAGTTATTGATTATTTTGTTGTTATCTATAACCAGTATTTTAGTTATTACCAATGTATCACTCCTTAAAAGTAAATATAAAAGTATTTTCAATAGATTTGATAGAGTTGATTTGTCAGAAACTGGGAATTATTATAAAAGCCTTATTGAAAATAATAGACATTTTATTCATTACTATATAGCCACACAAATATTTAAAGAAAATATCTTTTTTGGTAAAGGTTTTAAGTCTTACAGAGTTGAAAGTTATAAAGAAAACTATTTTAAAGATAGATTAGATTTTTCAGTTGGCTATGGATCAACTCATCCTCATCAACTTCATTTTGAAATACTCTCAGAATTAGGTATTATTGGCTATATACTAATATTATCAAATTTAATATTTATTTTATCAAAAACAAAAAATATTAAAAAGGATTTCTTAATGAAAAGCAGTATATTATTTATCATAGCCTCATTAATTCCAATACTACCATCTGGTAGTTTTTTTACATCTTATGGAGCTACAATATTTTTTATTAATTATTCTTTTTTAATTAAGCGTGATAATGAGACTAATCTAAAATAATTGTGAACAAATTAACATTATTAATACCTGCCCACAAAGAGGCTGAATCATTACCTTTTTTCTTAAGAGAATTGGAAAGTTTTAAATTTGAAAAACTAGTTGTACTTCAAAAAGAAGATGATGAGACCATTAATTCAATATCAAGTTTTAAAGATGTAGAGGTTCATATTCAAAAAGATAAAGGGTATGGAAATGCATTAAAAGACGGCTTAGATAAAATTAAAACTGAATTTTTCTGTATAATAAATGCAGACGGATCTATGGATCCAAAATATTTGAATGAAATGTTAACACTTTGCGTTAACAAAGATTTTGTATTTGCTTCCAGGTATTTAAAAGGCGGTGGAAGTGATGACGATAATATTGTAACTTATATAGGCAATAAGTGCTTCTCTTTTATAGGAAATTTATTTTTTAAGCTAAACTTAACAGATATTCTTTATACTTATATTGTAGGCAAGACACAATCTGCAAAAAATTTAGATTTAAGTTATTCCGATTTTCGAATATGTGTTGAAATACCGATTAAAGCCAAGTTAAATAATAATGTATACATTTCTACACCTAGTAAAGAAAGAAAAAGAATTGGTGGAAAAAAGAAAGTTAACGCTCTAAAGGATGGTTTTTTAATTTTGACTGCTTTAATGATATTCTTTTTTAAAAAAATTTTAAAATAAATTAGTTATTTTTTAATTAATATACATTGGCCAAAATAATTTTTAATAAAAAAAAAATCATTTTTATATTTTTTTTCAATTTTATAAATAAAGTTTTTAATTCCATCTACACCCCAAATACCAAAATCATCAAATATTATAACTCCTCCCTTAATCATTTTGTTATTTACAAATTCAAAAATTTTTTTTGTGTCAATAAATGTATTTACATCAATATGGCACAACTTTATTTTACTTATTTTAATTTTTAAATTTTTCGGGAAATAAGCTTTAAATACTTTAGTTTTTTTTAATTTTAAATCTTTTATTTTTTTTTCTACCATTTTAATATCATTGTAATTAAAAACATCTTTTTTATGAATACCATTATCTTTTCTGAATCCAGAAAAACTATCAAATAAATATGTGTTTCCTTTATTATTTTTTTTGGACATTAAAAAACCAGATCCACCCATCAGGCATCCAATATCTAAAATTTGCCCATTTGTATTCTCTAAATTTTTAGCACACTGCCATAATGTGTATGCTCTTGGAGGATCTAATAGAGTTAAATTTTTTACTTTTTGATAAAAATAGTTAAATTCGTGGTCTTTTTTCCAGGGCGAATGAGTAGCTGATGATATTATGATTTCATCATAATTATCAAGTTTGAATATAAAGCTAAGAAAAAATCTTAATTGTTTTTGCAATAAATTCTTAAAAAATTTTAATAAAAAACTTTTTGTATTACCGTAAGGGTGCTTAATTTTTTGCATTATTACATACTAAACAAATTGATGAGTTTTTATTAACTGAAAAATAACTACTGTTACATTTATCACAAATTAAATTAAAATTATATGTATCATTCACATTAGAATAAAATTTTTGTTCAAAAAATATATTTTTTAGAAAAATCAAAATTAAATCAAAAAAACTTACAAATATTTGCATTTTTGGAATTTTGGATTTACCCTTATTTCTATCTTTAAAATAGATTGGAATTTCGATCAATTCAGAATTCATTTTTTTCATTAACCACACTAGTTTCACGCCAAGACTATATCCTTGTGAGTTTAACTCATCAAATGGAAGTCTCTTCAAAAGATTAACACTATACATTCTAAAATAAGTAGTTATTTCATTTAAATTTATTTTCAGCAACTTTTTGGCTGAATAATTACCACAAATAGAAATTATTTTTCTGACTCCAGTATAATCACTTTTTGCACCTGCACAAAATCTTGATCCAATTATAAAATTATTTGGACCAGCTTTTTCTATAAGTTTTGGAATATAACTAGGATCATGTGAAAAATCGGCATCCATTGTTATTAGAAAGTCATAATTATTTTTAATTGCATAGAACATAGAAAGTTTGTGTGCTGTTCCTAATCCAAGTTTTTTGGGTCTTTCAATAAGGTCTAAATTTTTATCATTTATTTTTTCTAACAATTCTTTAGTTTTATCGTTTGAGAAATCGTTTATTATAAGTATTTTTGAGTCACTATTAAACTTTCTTATTTCAGTGATCAAATTTTCAATATTCTCTGCTTCTTTATAGGCAGCTATAGAGATTAAAATATTTTTGTTATCTTTCATAAATAAGCCATTTTTTATTTGATACTTAAAAATTTAAAGAGTTATAGAAATATTATTGTAATTATGTCAAATTTTAAAAGGTTTACTATTTATTCTATCGGCTGTTTTTCACTATTATTAGGCTTTGTTTTAAATGAAAATTCAAGTGGGGGGGCCAAAATAGATTTTGATTATCTACTCCCTTTTATGTTGGATTTTAGCTTAAACCTGAAAAGTGGATTAGAGACTTACATTAGTAATTCAGGAAGTATTATTCATTCACCAATTTTTTATATTCTTATAAGTTTTGTTTACAATTTTACTGAAAATCTCACTGTGGTAAAAATTTTATATATTTTTATATGTGCTATTTTCCCATTAATATTTTATCTAATTCTAAAGGATAAATTTAGAATAAATAAAAATATTTTATTTATTTTTTCTTTAGTAATTTTTTTATCTCCTTATTTTAGATCTTCGGCTATTTGGTTATTAGGCGATAATCTTAGTTTGATATTTTTTGGATTATCAATTTACTATTTCAACAAAATTGATGAATTAAAAAAAAACAATTTTAAAAATTCATTTCTTTGCTTATTCTTTTTAATTCTTTGTTGTTATATTCGATATTACTATTGTTTATTTTCTTTATATTATTTATTTTTTTTCTATCAAAAAATTGACAAAAAATATTTTTTTCTACTATTAGTAATTTCATTTATTCTTTCCCTTCCAGCTATTTTTTACTTTTACTATATATTTTCTAACTCAAATTTCTCAACTACAGTAATAAATTACTCACAAATTAATTTTTATAGTAATAGTTTGGTAATATTGTCAATATTGCTCTTCTATCTTTTTCCATTTCTTTTTTTACAGAAAAGACCGTTTTTAACTTATGTTAAAGAAAACAAAAAGTTTGTTATGATAATTTTTTCTGTATTCTTAATTTTATACTTATCAGATCAATTCTTGAATGTTGACTTAATTAACTTTTCATCTAAAGGTGGAGGTGTATTTGTTAAAGTTGCAAACTTGCTAAATATCAATAAACTTTTGGTTTTATCTTTTACATCATTTTTGTCATTAATAATTATGGACTATTTCTTTCAAAAAAAAAGATTACAAAACTATTGTCTATTGATTATTCTTATTATTTCATTTCCAATTTATACGATCTATCAGAAATATTTTGATCCTTTGTTCTTTTTGTTCTTTTTTGGATTAATAAAATCAGATCAATCTGGATTTATTTTTTCAGAAGGTAAAAATACAATATTTTTAATATTTATTTATTTTTCGTTTTTTTTTCTTTTTTCTTTAATTTATTATACTAAAGGATTTATTTAATCATGACCTTGATAAGTATAGTCATGCCTTATTACAAAAAATCTAAATTCATAGATGCAAGCATCAATTCAATATTAAGTCAAACAATGCAAAAATTTGAAATAATAATTATTGACGATGAGTTAAGCGAAAATAGTTCAAAAATTTTATCAAATATTAAAAAACTTGATACAAGAATAAGAATCTTTAAAAATAAAAAAAATTTAGGTGCTGGTCAATCTAGAAATTACGCAATTAATTTTTGTAAAGGAGATTACATTGCTTTCTGTGATTGTGATGATCTGTGGAAAAAAGATAAACTTGAAAAACAAATTAAATTTATGAAAGAAAATAATTTAGTATTTAGTTTTACAAGTTATGAGATTATAAATGAAAATAATCAAAGAATTGGTTTTAGAGAAGCTAAGACAAATTTAAGTTTTAAACAACTAAGAAATTCATGTGATATTGGTCTATCAACTGTAATTTTAAAAAAAGATATTTTTGAGAATGAAAAATTCAAATTTGGAAGAACTAAAACTAAAGAGGATTATATACTTTGGCTTATATTAGCAAAAAATGGTATAGCAATTAATGGAATTAAAGAATGTCTTATGTCATGGAGAAAAAATACAGAGTCACTCTCATCTTCACGTTTACAAAAAATAATAGATGGATATAAAGTTTATAGAGAATATTTACAATACGGTAGGTTAAAATCTTTTTTTTTTCTAATTATACTAAGTATAAATTTTATGTTAAAAAAAGTTAGATGAATTTTTTATTGTATTTAACTTTATTAACAATTTTTTTATTATTAATAAATAATCTTTTAATCAGTAAAAATTTTTTAATCAGCGAAACAGGTGATAGACACCAAAAATTTGCATCAAAGGAAAAAGTGCCTTTAACTGGTGGTATTTTTTTATTTATAAGTTTTCTTTTTTTTATAAATGATCAAGTACTTTCATTTATTTTGTTCTCTTTTTTAATTTTACTTTTAGGCATATTTTCTGATCTAAAGCATATCAAATCAGCCTCTAGTAGATTTATGATACAAATTTCCCTTGTATTATCATTTGTAGTTTTCAATGATTTGCAATTAGTAAATACAAAAGTTTTTTTGTTGGATCGATTTCTTTCTAATGAAATCTTTAATTATTTCTTTATTTCTTTTTGTATATTGATTGTAATAAATGGTTCAAATTTTTTTGATGGCTTAAATACATTAAATATAGGTTACTATCTATTAGTTTCATTAACTATCTTTTATTTAGAGAGAACAAACATTATATCAATTAGCGAAATTTTTATAAATTATATTTTAATAGTTTTAATAATTGCTTTTATTTTAAATTTGCTTAATAAAATTTATTTAGGTGATGCTGGATCTTATTTGTTAGGATTTACTTTTTCAATTTTTCTAATTAATACTTATTTGGAAAATTCACAAATTTCACCTTTTTTTATCATAGTGTTATTATGGTACCCAAGTTATGAAACTTTATTTTCTATAGTACGTAAGAATATTATGAATAGATCACCAATGAAACCAGATTCAAATCATTTGCATCAACAATTATTTTACATTTTTTACAAAAATTATAATTTAAAAAAATATCCTTCAAATTTATTGTCTGCAAATTTAATTAATTCATATAATTTAATAATCTTTATTATATCATTGAATTTTTTTTCAAATTCCCAAATCCAAGTGCTTTTAATTTTGTTGAACATAATCCTTTATACGTTTATTTATTTCAAATTGTATACTTTAAGATATAAAAAATAATGAAAAAAAAAGTTGCATTAATTTTTGGAGTTACAGGACAGGACGGCTCTTATTTATCCGAGTTATTAATTAAGAAAGGATATCTTGTTCATGGTGTTAAAAGAAGATCATCTTCATTTAATACTGGTAGAATTGATCATATTTATCAAGATCCTTTTGAAAAAAATAGAAATTTTTTTCTTCATTATGGAGATGTTACTGATGCAATTTCAGTTTCAAGTTTAATTAAGCAAATTAAGCCGAGTGAAATTTATAATTTAGCAGCACAATCTCATGTTTCAGTATCCTTTGAAGTTCCTGAATATACTGCTAATGCTGATGCAATTGGAGCCTTAAGGATTCTAGAAGCTATCAGATTTCATGGTTATGAGAAAACTACTAAATTTTATCAAGCTGGAACCTCTGAAATGTTTGGAAAAGTAAGAGAAATTCCTCAAAGTGAAAAAACTCCCTTTTATCCAAGAAGTCCTTATGGAGTTGCAAAAGTTTATGCACATTGGATAACTGTAAATTACAGAGAAGCGTATAATATTTTTGCTTGCAACGGTATTTTATTTAATCACGAAAGCCCCGTAAGAGGTGAAACATTTGTTACAAGAAAAATAGTAATCGGGCTATGTAAGATTAAATTAAAAAAACAAAATACATTATTTTTAGGAAATTTATATGCAAAAAGAGACTGGGGACATGCAAGAGATTATGTTGAAGCTATGTGGAAAATGTTACAAAAAAAAACTCCAGCCGACTACGTTATATCTACAGGGAAACAATACACAGTAAAAAAATTTGTCGACTTAGTTTTAAATGAATTAAATATTAAATATAAATGGAGAGGAAAAGGAATAAATGAAAAATGTTACGATCAAAGTGGAAAATGTATAGTTGCTTGCGATAAAGAATATTTTAGGCCTCTAGAAGTAGATTCTTTACTAGGTAACTCAAGAAAAGCAAAAAAAGAATTAAATTGGAAACCAAAAACTTCAATTAAAGATCTTGTGAAAGAAATGGTTAATTTTGATTTGAAAAAATTAATTAATGATAAATAAAAATTCAAAAATATTCGTTGCAGGACATAATGGATTAGTTGGAAGTGCGATTGTAAGAAAATTGATGAAAAAAGGTTATAAAAAAATTATAACTATCAATAAGTCAAAATTAGATTTAACAAACCAAAATAAAGTTTACAACTTTTTAAAGAAAAAAAAGCCGAAATTTATTTTTATTGCTGCTGCAAAAGTAGGAGGCATATATTCAAATAACAAATATAGAGCAGAATTTATTTATAATAATTTATCTATTCAAAATAATATTATTCATTCGGCATATAGATGTAATATTAAAGATTTAATTTTTTTAGGATCTAGCTGTGTTTATCCCAAATTTTGTAATCAACCAATTAAAGAGAACTTTCTTTTAAATGGTAAATTGGAAAAAACAAATGAGCCTTATGCAATTGCAAAAATTGCTGGAATTAAAATGTGTGAAAGTTATAACGAACAATACAAAACAAATTATAAATGCTTGATGCCAACTAATACTTTTGGGCCTAATGACAACTATGATCTTTTGAATTCTCATTTTTTTCCCTCTTTGATAAGAAAAATTCATGAAATAAAACTGAAAAAAGGGAAAAATCTTGTTTTATGGGGCGATGGTTCTTCAAAGCGAGAATTAATTTATGTGGATGATTTAGCTGACGCATGTGTTTTTTTTATGAAAAAAAAAATTAAGGAAACCTTAATAAATATTGGAACTGGTAAAGATTTTACAATTAAAGAATATGCTAATATTTTATTAAGAATAATTAATCCCAATAAAAAAATAAAGATTTTATTCGATAGAACAAAACCTAATGGAACACCAAGAAAAGTTTTAAATATTAATCTCGCAAAAAAATATGGATGGAAAGCCAAAACTAATATTGAGGCAGCAATAAAGATTACCTATAGAGATTATCTTGAAAAAACCACTAAATAATCATCTGTTATATCTTTACAATTTTAATTTTCTTGAGTATAAACCGATGCCGGTGATTATTGCGAGAGTGTTATACCCGATCCCATTCCGAACTCGGAAGTCAAGCCTTTCAGCGCCGATGGTACTTTGTCTTAAGACACGGAAGAGTAGGACATTGCCGGCATTATTTAAAAACTATGAAAATCAAAA
>MDSZ01179934.1_pt1 | contig 17713 bp, 17 predicted proteins | sample 811201 | NCBI WGS metagenome assembly MDSZ01 (sample SAMN05326647, study PRJNA326480) | marine metagenome | isolation source: seawater | place: Indian Ocean: North | collected 2010
CCAACAATTATATAGTTCTTTAAATCGCTCATTAATTTCCACCAAATTTTGTGTGTGATATATTATTATATATTAATTATCTTATATATTAATTAAATATGTGCTACTATATATTGACATATTTTTTCACTGCTGGACAAATGAGCGATACGGAAAATAAATCAAATAGGAGAAAATTCTTAACTAGATCAACCCAATTATTGGGGGGGATTGGTGGCGTGTTCGCATTGATACCTTTTTTGTCTACAATGTCACCTAGTGAGAGAGCAAAATCTGCTGGTGCCCCAATTGAAGTTGATATATCAAATATTCAACCTGGGATGTATAAAGTATTTGAATGGAGAGGGAAACCGGTCTGGGTTGTTAGGAGAACTCAGCAAATGATCGATCAAATCGTAGATAGAGATGAGAAGCTAAGTGACCCTATGTCAAATGAGGAATTTCAGCCCTCATATGCTAAAAATAAGTATCGTTCAATCAAACCTGAGTATCTGGTTTTAGTAGGTGTTTGTACTCATCTTGGTTGTTCTCCCTTATATAAACCAAATTCTAGATCGACTGAATTAGGTTTAGATTGGAGTGGTGGTTTCTTTTGCCCATGTCATGGCTCTAAGTTTGATCTATCTGGAAGAGTACATAAGGCTATGCCTGCACCATCTAATTTAGAAGTTCCACCATATTATTTTGCTAGTGAGACTAAAATAGTAATAGGTCAAGATGGAGAGCAAGCGTAATGAGTAAATTTATGGCATGGATTGATGAGCGACTTCCAGTAAGTAATTTTGTAAAAAATCACCTTTCGCAGTACTATGCTCCGAAAAATTTTAATTTTTTTTATTTCTTTGGAGCTCTAGCAATTTTTATATTTATACTTCAAATTGTTACAGGGATATTTTTAACGATTAACTATAAACCAGATGCAGATCAAGCTTTCGCGTCTGTAGAATACATAATGAGAGATGTAGAGTGGGGATGGCTCATAAGGTATATGCATTCTACCGGGGCATCATTTTTCTTTATAGTCATCTATTTACATATGTTTAGGGCGATGCTGTATGGGTCATACAAAAATCCTCGAGAGTTATTATGGATTTTTGGTATGTTAATCTTTGTTTTATTAATGGCGGAGGCTTTTATGGGATATCTGCTTCCTTGGGGGCAAATGTCATATTGGGGAGCACAAGTTATTATTTCGCTATTCGGTGCTATTCCATTTTTTGGAGAATCGCTGGCTTTGTGGATTAGAGGAGACTATGTTATATCTGATGCAACACTAAATAGGTTTTTTGCTTTTCATGTTATAGCATTACCACTATTATTGTTTGCTCTGATTTACTTACACCTAGCTGCCCTTCATACCACTGGCTCGAATAATCCCGACGGAATAGAAATCAAAAAAATTAAAGATGATAAAGGAGTACCGCTGGATGGAATTCCATTTCATCCATATTACACTGTAAAAGATGTCTTTGGATTATCAGTATTTCTTGTTTTGTTTACCTTTGTGGTATTCTTTTTACCTGAGTTCGGAGGTTATTTCCTTGAGAAAGATAATTTTGTTCCAGCTGATCCTCTAAAAACACCTGAGCATATTGTTCCAGTTTGGTATTTCACACCGTTTTACGCAATATTGAGAGCAATACCTGATAAATTTGGGGGAGTTCTTACTATGGGCCTTGCTATTTTTGTTCTTTTCTTGCTTCCTTGGATAGATAGATGCAAAACAAAGTCAATAAGATATCGCTCTAAAGAATACAAGATAATTCTCTCGTTGTTCGCTGTTAGTTTTATAGGACTTGGTTTCATTGGTATGAATCCAGCTACACCTGTATTAACATGGATTGGAAGATTATTTACATTAATCTATTTTGGATTCTTTGTTGCTTTATATTTCATCAGTAAGAATGAAAAAACGAAACCTGTGCCGGATAGAGTTGTCATGCATGAATAAAATTACTCCTTTTCTCTTTTTTTTATTTAGTTTTCCTTTAAATACATTTGGAGCGAGTTCGTCAATTGATCTCAAACAAGTTCAAATAGACTTAAGTAACAAAGCATCGTTACAAAGGGGCGCTAAAATTTATGTTAATAACTGTCTTGGATGTCATACTCTTAAATACCAACGTTATGTTAAACTCATCGATCATCTTGATCTGGATAAGTCTACTATTGAAGAGAATTTGATATTTACCGCAGATCAAAATGGAGAAAAAACAAAGATTGGGTCTCTAATGCTTAATGCAGTAAATATATCACATATTAAAGAAGCGTTTGGCGTGGTTCCTCCTGACTTAACATTAATTGCTCGTTCGAGAGGATCTGATTGGCTATATACATTTCTTTTATCTTTCTATAAAGATGAGACGAGACCATTAGGTGCAAATAACTCGCTATATCAGAATGTAAATATGCCACATGTACTCTGGTGGATGGAAGGAGTAAAAGAACCAACAGACAATCAATTAAAAAACTTTAAATACATTAGTTCGGGCTCAATGTCAGTTGATGAGTATGAAAAATCAATTGGCGACCTAGTTAATTTTTTGACTTACGTTTCAGAACCTGCCAAATTAGAGAGATATAAAATTGGTTTTTGGGTCGTCTTGTTTTTAGTCTTTTTTGCTTTTGTAGCATATTTACTAAAAATTGAATACTGGAAGGATGTAAAATAGATATGACATCTCTAGCAAATAGAAGATCAGCAATACTTCTTTTCTCTCTTCCAGATTGTTTGCATAGTCATAGAACTAGATTAGTTATTAAAGAAAAAGAAATCTCTGCCGAACTTCATGAAGTAGATACGGAGAATATTTCTGATGAAATAAAAACTATTAGTCCTTATGATGATTTTCCAACTTTGGTAGACAGAGATTTGGTTTTACAAAATTCTAGAGTAATTATTGAATACCTGGATGAAAGATTTCCTCATCCACCTCTTCTCCCCGTTGACCCAGTAGCACGTGCCAAATTTAGATTGGCATTAGATGCTATTGAGCATCAATGGTACCCGGAATTTAACCTTGCCTATAAAGATGGTAATTTGGATGGTAAATTTATTGATAAAATTAGTAATTATTTTTTGGAAATTGTACCATTAATTTCGGACAAATTTTTTATGAGCGAGGATTTTGGTCTTGTAGATTGTAGTTTGGCTCCACTTCTTTGGAGAATAAAATCTCTTGGAATAGAAAAGAGTGACAATAAGCAAATCATCGATAAATATTCAAAAAGGATATTTGATAGATTATCATTCCAAGAAAGTCTTAGTGAAGCCGAGAAAGACTTCTAGTCATTTTTTTCTATAAATTTATCCAAACATTCACATATTGAGTGAATAATTATTAGATGCATTTCTTGAATTCTACTAGTTCTATTAGAGGGAACAATAATCTCGCAATCATTTTTCACTAGTAAATCGCGCGCTTTACCACCACCATTACCAGAAATAAGAATATTAGTTATATTTTTTTCTTGTGCCGCCTTAATTGCCTCAATAATATTTTCAGAATTTCCACTTGTCGTAAAAGTCATCAAAACATCTTCTTTTTTCCCAATAGCCTTTATTTGTTTTGAAAATATTTTTTTATAATCATAATCATTTGCTATTGATGTTAATGTCGCAGTGTCCGAGTTGAGAGATAGGGCTGGAAGTTCTTGTCTTTCTAATTCAAATCTATTTATAAATTCTGAGGCAATATGTTGAGCGTCCCCAGAAGACCCTCCGTTACCACACGTAAGTAATTTGCCTGATTTACTTAGCATATTTATAATAACTTTAACTGCATTGTCGATATCTTTTATTATTAAGCTAAGGCAGTCATTGTTAATTTTACTATTTTCCTCAAAATTTGATTGAATTATTTTAGATATATTCATGTTTTTTTAAATTATACTAATATTACACTATAATCTAATGAACATGAAATCAATATGGTAATGAAAGGAAAACTTTATATAGTCTCTACGCCAATAGGAAATTTAGAAGACGTAACATTTAGAGCAATAAGAATATTGAATGAATGTGATTATTTGCTTGCTGAAAGTTCTGAAAGATCATCAAAAATTTTACAAAAATATAACATTTCAAAAAAAATAGTAACTTTTAATAAAGATAACGAGAAGAATAAAGTATCAAAAATTCTTAATGATCTCTCAAAGGGTAGTGAAATTGCTCTTGTATCTGACGCTGGTACTCCATCTATCTCGGATCCAGCATTTGAATTAATTAAATTGTGTGATTATAAGTTTGCTGTGATCCCTATACCCGGCCCTAGTTCATTAACCTGTGCTTTATCAATATCACGAATCCCTATAAATAATTTTTCGTTTCATGGTTTTCTTCCAAAAAAAAAATCTGGACTTATTGACTCTCTGAAAAATATTAAAGCAACTAATCTACCGGCTGTTATCTTCGAGAGCAAAACAAGACTTTTACAGTTATTATCTACAATGTCAGAAATTCTAGGCAAAGATGTAAAGATAAATGTATTTAGAGAACTGACTAAAATTCATGAAGAAGTAATTAATATGTCAATAGGCGATACTATAGAGTTTTATAATAATAAGAAGCTTAATGGAGAATTTACTATCATAGTCGATAAATGTAATGAGAGTAACGATCATGCGTATGCTCATGGAGAAAGTATTAAAATTCTCTTAGAAAAATTTTCTCCATCAGAAACGGCTACTGTTGTGAGTAAATTCACAGGTATTAATAGAAAAGATGTATACAAATATATATTAAGTATTAGACAGGAGCCTTAGAAACAAGTAATATATAGCTTTAGATGAAACTAAAAAATACTATAAGAGATGACTCAAATTGAGCCATCTTTTTTTTTATTTAAACTAAAAAATTGAAAAAAAATAATGCTATACTCTTATTTGAAAATGGAATGACGTTCCATGGCCAATCAATAGGAATAGATGGAATAAAATCTGGAGAGGTTGTTTTTAACACGTCGATGACCGGTTACCAGGAGATTTTGACTGATCCATCTTATCATAGCCAAATTATCAATTTCACGAATCCGCATATTGGAAACACAGGTGTCAATGATATTGATATAGAATCAGACCACGTCCATGTCTCTGGGTTGATTCTTAGGGATTTAGAGATTCTTGCAAGCAGCTGGAGGAAAAAGCATACATTATCTCAATATTTAAAAAAGAATCATGTAGTAGGTATGTCTGGAGTTGATACAAGAGAAATAACAAAACTATTGAGACAGAATGGTTCGCTTAATGCATGTATGATGTGTAATAAAAACTTGTCAATTGAATATATGCAGAATGAACTAGATAAGTTTCCTGGTCTCATAGGTCAAGATCTTGCAAAAGTGGTTTCAACCAATAAAGTATATAATTGGGATAAAGGCTGTATAGATATATATAAAAATAAATTAAAAGACGCAAAGAATAAATTTAGAGTAATAGCATATGATTTTGGTATTAAGCTAAATATATTGAGAATATTAAGAGATTTAGATTGCGAGATTATGGTTGTTCCGGCAGACTATCCAGCAAAAGATGTACTTGCGAATAATCCAGACGGTATTTTTCTGTCAAATGGACCTGGTGATCCCGAAGCATGTGATTATGCTGTAAAAAACATTAGAGAAATATTAAAATGTAGGATTCCAATCTTTGGGATATGTCTAGGATTTCAGCTTTTAGGAATATCTATCGGAGGCAAAACAACTAAGATGAAATTTGGTCACCATGGAGCAAATCATCCTGTCATAGACCTAGAAACTAATAACGTTCTTATAACCAGTCAGAATCATGGCTTCATGATCGACGAAGGCTCTCTTCCATCTAATGTAAAATTAACTCATAGGTCTCTGTTTGATGATTCTTTACAAGGAATTGAGATAACGGATAATCTTGCATATGGTTTCCAGGGACATCCTGAAGCAAGCCCAGGCCCTCATGATATTCATCATATATTTGATAAATTCTTGAAATATATGTCCGAGAAAAAAAATGCCTAAGAATAAGAAAATTAGGAGTGTAATGATAATAGGTGCAGGCCCAATTGTAATTGGTCAAGCATGTGAATTTGATTATTCTGGAGTTCAAGCTTGCAAAGCGCTGAAAGAAGAGGGTTTAAGAGTTATTCTAGTAAATTCCAATCCAGCAACTATTATGACAGACCCCGAAATGGCTGATAAAGTATACATCGAACCTATACATTGGAGAAATATAGAAAAAATTATTATTCGCGAAAGGCCTGATGCCATTCTTCCTACAATGGGAGGTCAAACCGCATTAAATACGACCCTCGATTTAAATCGTCATAAAATTCTTGAGAAATATAATGTAAAAATTATTGGTGCAAGTGTGGCCTCTATCGATATGGCCGAGGATAGAGAATTATTTAAAAATGCCATGAGCGAAATAGGCTTAGACACACCACATGCTTTTATTGCTCACACATATGCAGAGGCTGAATCTCATCAAAAAGAAATTGGATTTCCTGTTTTAATCAGGCCTTCATTCACATTGGGAGGTAGCGGTGGAGGAATAGCATATAATATTCAAGATTTTGAAAAAATTGTAAAAAGAGGCTTAGATCTCTCTCCTACATCAGAGGTATTAATAGAGGAATCTGTCATTGGATGGAAAGAATTTGAAATGGAAGTTGTCAGAGATAAGAGTGACAACTGTATCATAGTATGCTCTATTGAAAATATTGATCCAATGGGCATACACACTGGTGACTCAATTACTGTGGCGCCAGCACAGACATTAACAGATAAAGAATACCAAATGCTTCGAAATGCCTCTGTTAAAGTTTTACAAAAAATAGGTGTAGATACAGGGGGTTCAAATGTTCAATTTGCAGTTTCTCCCGATGATGGAAGAATTTTAGTTATAGAGATGAATCCAAGAGTATCTAGGTCATCAGCCCTTGCATCAAAAGCAACTGGTTTTCCTATCGCAAAAGTAGCTGCTAAACTTGCAATCGGATATACTCTTGACGAACTCCGAAATGAAATTACTGGAAATGTGATACCAGCATCATTTGAGCCAACTATAGATTACGTTGTTACTAAGATACCAAGGTTTGCATTTGAAAAATTTAAAGAAGCAGATAAAAGACTTACCACACAAATGAAATCTGTAGGTGAGGTAATGGCTATAGGTAGAAATTTTCAGGAGTCTTTCCAAAAAGCTCTTAGAGGTTTAGAAATAGGTATTGATGGCTTATCATCACCAAAAAAATCTTTCCAAAGCGAGAGAGAATATAGGGACAATATTAAAAATGAACTCAGAAATACTAATCCAGATAGAGTTCTTTATATAGCAGAGGCATTTAGAGCTGGAATAAGTATTGATGAAATCTATGAATTTTGTAAAATAGATTTTTGGTTTTTATCGCAAATCGAAGACTTGATAAAATATGAATCTAAAATCCGACAAAAGAATATAAATGAAATTAGCCCAGATTTTATGCTATCGATAAAAAGGAAAGGTTTTTCGGATTCATTTATTGCAAATATATTAGAAATTAAAGAAAAAGAGGTAAGAGATTTTAGATTAGAGCATAAGATCAATCCTGTCTTTAAAAGGGTTGATACTTGTGCAGCAGAATTTGCATCATCAACAGCATATATGTATTCCTCCTATGATTCAGAGTGTGAAGCTGAACCATCATCTACTAAAAAAATTGTCATATTAGGTGGTGGACCAAATAGGATAGGACAAGGCATAGAATTTGATTATTGTTGTGTACATGCTTCTCTAGCCCTGAGAGAAGAAGGGTTTGAGACAATAATGATAAATTGTAATCCTGAGACAGTTTCAACAGATTTTGACATTTCAGATCGACTATACTTTGAACCATTAACTCTGGAAGATGTACTATCAATCATAAATATTGAAAATCCAGATGGAGTCATTGTTCAATATGGTGGACAAACTCCTCTTAAACTTGCTAGAGATCTAGAAAAAGAAGGTGTTAAGATAATAGGAACATCTCCAGAAGCGATTGATACAGCAGAAGATAGGGAGAAATTCAAATCATTAGTTCAAAAACTAAATTTAAAACAACCAAGCAATGCTACTGCCTCAAGTTTGGAACAAGCTATAGAAGCAGCTGATAAAATTGGGTACCCCTTAGTAGTTAGACCATCTTATGTGCTTGGTGGAAGGGCGATGGAAATTGTTGCAAGTAACGAGGATCTTACTAGATATATGGGAGAAGCTGTTTCAGTGTCTAATGATTCCCCGGTGTTATTAGATAAGTTTCTCAATGATGCTATTGAGGTTGATATTGATGTAATTTCGGATGGTGAAGATGTTTTTATCGGAGCTATCATGGAGCATATTGAAGAGGCAGGTATTCACTCAGGAGATTCAGGTTGCTCAATACCGCCATACACCTTGTCAGAGACAATCCTGGAAGAGCTAAGAACGCAAGTAATAAGATTAGCAATTGAATTGAATGTTGTTGGTTTAATGAATACACAATTTGCTATTAAAGATAATCAAATTTATCTTCTTGAAGTAAATCCAAGGGCTTCGCGAACAGCACCATTTGTCTCAAAATCAATAGGAGTCCAACTAGCTAAAGTTGGTGCACTAGTCATGTCAGGTAAAAAACTTAAAAGTCTGAATGTAGTTGAAGAAATCAAACCAAAATATTTTTCTGTAAAAGAGGCAGTATTACCTTTTGCAAAATTCCCTGAAGTTGATGTATTGCTTGGTCCAGAGATGAAATCAACTGGAGAAGTTATGGGAATAGGTAATAGCTTCGGTGAAGCCTACTTTAAAGCACAACGCGCTGCGGGAGTAATTCTTCCAAAAAAAGGTAATGTATTTATAAGCGTAAGAGATAAAGATAAAGGACCTGTGTGTGATGTAGCAAAAGAGTTAATTAAAATAGGATTTAATTTATTTGCAACTAGAGGAACACAAGTTTATTTAGAAAATAATAATATTAAGTGTGAAAGAATAAATAAAGTCAAACAAGGACATCCACATATAGTTGATATGATTAAGAATGGCAATGTACATCTTATAATCAATACTACCGAAGGTGCTTTATCAATCAAGGATTCATTTTCAATCAGAAAAGAAGCCAATAATCATAATGTATGCCTTACAACTACCATTTCAGGTGCAAAAGCATTTTGTAAAGCGATACTGTTTATAGATAATTTTGATGCATTAGATATTCAGTCTAGACATAATTCTATGAGTTAAGTTGAATTATATTTGTCGATCTCAATAAGATTTTCACTATTGGCAATAATACATGTTATACAAGTATCACCAGTAACGTTAACACTGGTTCTTATCATATCAAGCAGTCTATCTACTCCAAGTAACATTGCAATTCCCTCAGTAGGTATTCCAATCTCAACCAATATAAGAGATAACATAATTATTCCAGCACTAGGTATACCTGCGGTGCCTATAGATGCAATAGTGGCAGTAAAAATAATTGTCAATATATCATTAAATTCAAGATTTATTCCATAGTAAGAAGCTAGAAAAAAAGTTGCACATCCCTGCATGATAGCAGTACCATCCATATTTATTGTTGCTCCAAGAGGTATCGAAAAAGAGGCATACGATTTATCTACCCCATATTTTGATGTTACTTCTTTTAAGGTGTATGGTATTGATGCATTACTACTCGATGTACTAAAAGTAAATATTATTATTGACTTAATTTTTTTGAAAAATGTAGAAATTTCTAAATCGGAAAAAAAATATATTAAAGCGGAATAGGTAATAAAAAAATGTGCTATCAGAACAAATACTACAATCATGAAGTATTGCAAAAGAGGTATTAATACATCTATACCTAACATAGCAAAAGTCTCAATCAAAATACATGCTACCGCTATTGGAGCAAGATTAATTATCATAATAATTAATTTTGTTAGAATGGTATTAAGCTCATTAATAAAATCTACAAAGTGTGGGACATCACTCTTAATCAATGAAGTAGCAAATCCAAAAATTAATGCAAAAACGAGCACCTGAATAACGTTACCGTTAGCAAGTGCTGCAAAAAAATTACTAGGGAATAATGATAGTAAGGTATTACCATCATCGTTATCAATATCCAGAGATATCTCATTACTATCCATGATTACTTTTTGTGCATCAAAGGATATCAAAGATGAAAATAAAATTGCTAGTGAAATGGCGATAGCAGTAGTCAATAAATACATAATAATTGTCTTTGAACCTAATCTTCCTAATTTAGAGTGATCATTAATAGATATCATCCCTGAAATCACGGAAACAAAAATTAAAGGTAATACTATCATTTTGAGTAAAATTAAAAATAAACTACCTAAAGTTGAAAAAATATTTTCCACCATATATATAAAAATGATACTTTCGCTGAAGAAGATATTTATAATTGTCCCTAAAATAATGCCAAAAAGCATCGATAGAAGAATTTTTTTAGTCAAAGACATTATGATGCTGCTTGCAAAGCACCATCGTAGTTTGGTTCATTAGCAATTTCTTGAACAAGCTCTGTGTATAAAACTTTATTTTCTTTATCAAGGACTACAACTGCTCTAGCTGTAATACCTTCAAGCGGTCCATCTGTAATAAGAACTCCATAATCTTTTGCAAAATTTCTTGATCGCATCATCGATAATGGTTTGATTGTGTTTAAAGATTCACTACTGCAAAACCTTTTCATTGCAAAAGGTAGGTCAGCAGTAATTACGAGTGCAACAGTATCTGACATAGAGTCAATCCTGGTATTGAACTCTTTAGTTGACTTTTGACATACTGGGGTATCCAGACTGGGAACTATATTAAGGATTTTCTTGAATCCTTGATAATTTTCGAGTGAAACATTATTTAAATCAGAATCAACAAGTATAAAATCTGGTGCAGATGATCCAACTTTAGGGAGATCGCCCGATGTATTGATGGGGTTACCTTGAAGTGTTATTTTTGCCATCACTAATCATAGCAATCTCAATGTATGAATTCAATGTTATAATCTATAAGTGACAAAAAATAAAAAGAACAACAAATGGTTTAATAGACATATTTCAGATAAATATGTCCTTCAATCAAAGAGAATGAATTATAGTTCGCGGGCTGCATTTAAATTGATTGCGATTGATGATAAATTCAAAATACTGGATGGTATTGAGTCAGTCGTTGATTTAGGTTGTGCTCCTGGATCTTGGTGTGAAGTTTTAAGCAAAAAAATAAAAATTAAAACTATTGTGGGCATTGATAGGTTATTTTGTAATTTACCGAGTAATGTAGATTTCTATCAACTAGATATAAGTGATCATGAACAAGTAAGAGAAAAAATGAAAAACTATAGTCATAAATTCGACCTTGTATTATCTGATATAGCCCCTAACATTACAGGTATAGGTGATATTGATCAGGAAAACTTCAAAACGGTAGCTGACAGTATACTTGCTTTTTGTAAGGTTTATCTATGTTTTAGAGGAATATTAGTAATGAAATTTTTTATTGGATATAACTTGAAGAAACTTCAGGATGATCTCTCAGTGGTTTTTACGAGTGTTTCGGCTTTTAAACCTGATTCATCAAGGCAAAAGAGCAGTGAGGTATATCTAGTTTGTATTGATTATCAGAACCAATAGTATAGTATGAAATTGACATTAGACTTTACACAATTTAGAATAATTCTAAGAGAGAGAAAATGAGCGATTTAGTTAAAAATTTATTAATTTGGACAGTAATAGCAGTAGTGCTTATGTCACTATTCAATGGTATTGGCGGAAGAAATAGCGCCTCCGAAGAGTATAACTATTCAGAATTTATGCAACAAGTTCAAACAGGTCAAGTTGAAGAGGTTGTGATAGCTGGCCGTGAGATTATTGGTACTCTTAAATCAGGACAATCATTTAAAACTTTTAGTCCAGAAACAGATAATTCTGCCCTTGTTGGTGAACTTCTAAACAGTAAAGTAAGAATCTCTGGAAAAGCTCCTGAGAAACAATCGTTTCTTGCTCAGATTTTTATTCACTGGTTCCCATTTTTGTTATTAATAGGCGTTTGGATTTTTTTCATGCGACAAATGCAAGGTGGAGCAGGTGGCGGCCGTGGAGCAATGTCATTCGGTAAAAGCAAAGCAAAAATGCAAACCGAAGATCAAGTGAAAGTAACATTTGATGATGTAGCTGGGGTAGAAGAAGCAAAAGAAGAAGTTAAAGAGCTAGTTGATTTTTTGAGAGATCCAGCAAAATTTCAAAATCTTGGAGGTCAAATACCTCGTGGTGTTCTAATGGTAGGCTCCCCTGGTACAGGTAAGACACTTTTGGCAAGAGCTATAGCTGGTGAAGCTAAAGTTCCATTTTTTACAATATCAGGTTCAGATTTTGTAGAGATGTTTGTGGGTGTAGGTGCTTCAAGAGTTAGAGATATGTTTGAACAAGGTAAAAAGAATTCACCATGCATAATATTTATTGATGAAATTGATGCGGTTGGCAGACACAGAGGAGCTGGTCTCGGTGGCGGTCATGACGAGAGAGAACAAACACTTAACCAGCTTTTAGTAGAAATGGATGGATTTGAAGGTAATGAAGGAGTCATCGTAATAGCAGCAACGAATAGACCAGATGTTCTTGATCCTGCCCTATTAAGACCAGGTAGGTTTGATAGACAAGTAACCGTCCCTCTCCCAGATATTAGAGGTAGAGAACAAATTCTCAAAGTTCATATGAAAAAAACACCAATAGCTAATGATGTTAAGCCAAAATTACTTGCTCGAGGTACCCCAGGTTTCTCTGGAGCGGATTTGGCAAATTTAGTAAACGAAGCTGCGCTTTTCGCTGCAAGAGCAAGCAAGAAAATTGTTGATATGTCAGACTTTGAAAAAGCCAAAGACAAGATCCTAATGGGTGGTGAGAGAAAATCTATGGTCATGAATGATGATGAGCGTAAATTGACAGCTTATCATGAAGCTGGACATGCAATTGTAGGTAGGCTTGTACCAGACCATGATCCTGTATACAAGGTAAGCATCATACCAAGAGGTAGGGCGCTTGGTGTAACTATGTTTCTACCTGAAGAAGATCGATACAGCAACAGCAGACAAAGAATTAATAGTATGATAGCAGCTTTGTTTGGTGGAAGAGTTGCGGAAGAGGAAATATTCGGTAAAGAAGCTGTTACAACTGGTGCTTCAAATGACATTGAAAGAGCTACTGCTCTAGCTAGAAACATGGTAACTAAATGGGGACTGTCAAATAAAATGGGGCCACTAGCATATGCAGAAGAGGAGGGTGAAGTTTTTCTTGGAAAATCTGTTTCTAAGCAAAAAACTGTCTCTGATGAGACTGCACATACAATTGACTCTGAGATAAGAAAAATTATAGATGAACAATATACTAGAGCTAAAAAACTTATTAAAGATAATATGGATAAAATGCATGTTATGGCTGATGCTCTTATGAAATGGGAAACTATTGATAGTAAACAAATTGATGAAATTATGGAAGGCAAAGAACCTTCACCCCCAGAGAGCTGGTCTGATGATGACAGTTCTAACTCAGACGGTGGTGTGACAATTCCATCAAAATCTAACGATCCTGCTCAAACACCAGCATCATAGAAATTAAATAATATAGAACTTTCTGATATGATATTTATATCATATGAAATGGTCTAAAAAATATATTTATCCCCCTGTTAAAACTAAGAATACATCTGGTGTTAGAACTTATGATGTTAATGGCGCAAGCTTACCATCTGTTACTACCATTCTTAAAATGACTGAATCTGAGGAAAAAAAAGAATCCTTGAATAAATGGAGGGAGAAAATTGGCGATGCTGCAGCAGATAAGATTATGAGAGAGTCCTCAAATAGAGGATCTAAAATGCATAAATATCTAGAGGAGTATTTAATAGGGCAGGCAAAATTAAATATCATCAATGACGATCCATATCTTATGTCAAAAAAAATAATTGATAGCAGCTTAGATTTTAAATTATCGGAATTATGGGGTGCAGAGGTAAATATTTATTATCCTGATTTATATGCTGGCACAATTGATGCTTGTGGAGTTTATAATAATAAAGAGAGTATTATTGATTTTAAACAATCTAATAAACCTAAGAAAAGAGAATGGATTGAAGACTACTTTTTCCAAGTGGCAGCATACTCACTAGCGCATAATGAAATACATAATTCAAATATAACACAAGGAGTTATTCTTGTATGTACACCCCCAATTGGAGAGCCTACCGATAATCTTGAGGTAAAATTTCAGAATATAGTTTTCCAAGAGTTTATAGTGGATGGGGATGAGCTCTTTGATTATCAAGTAAAATTTAAAAAAAAAGCAAAACAATATTTACAGATGATCACTAATGAAATTTAATCTAACGGATAAAGGTTTTCATATAATGGGTATTTTAAATGTAACTCCTGATTCATTCTACGATGGTGGCATATATACTGATGAAAAGAAGGTAGAAAATAAAGTAAAAGAAATGATAAACAATGGAGTTGATATTATAGATATTGGAGCAGAATCATCAAGGCCTGGTTCTGTTAGTATTGACGCTAAAGAAGAGATACAAAGATTGAAGCCGGTAGTGTCACAAATAAGAAGTTTTAGTAATATCCCGATATCTATTGATAGCACAAAATCTGAAGTTATTCAGACTCTACTACCTTACGACATACAAATCATCAATGATATAAGCGCAGGTAAAGATGAAAATATTATTTTACTGGCTTCAAAATATAACCTTTATATTTGTATAATGCATATGCAAAATAGACCCGAAAACATGCAAGATAATCCAACATACAAAAATGTTACAAATGAAATATACGATTATCTAAGAGAAAAAATAAAATTATGTATTGATCTCGGTATAAGCCAAGAAAAAATAATTATTGATCCGGGATTTGGATTCGGTAAAACACTTGATCATAATTATACATTGCTTAATAGTTTGAAAAAAATTTCTGAATTATCTAATAATCTTTTAGTCGGAATATCCAGAAAAAGTATGATTGGGAATTTATTAAACAAAGATGTTAATCAAAGACTGAATGGCTCACTTGCTGCAGCAGCAATTTCATTAATGAATAATGCGACTATAATTAGAACGCACGACGTTCTAGAGACTAAAATAGTTTGTAATACTATCCAAGGAATTATAAATGCATAATAATATTTTTGGTACTGATGGCATAAGGGGTAAAGTTGGTCATGAGCCAATTATTTCCTCTTCATTAATTAAAATTGGATATTGTTTTGCAAAGGAAATGTTTAGTGACAGGAGCGGAATAATAGTTATAGGACATGACGGTAGAGAATCTTCTGATATGATTATTAAAAATCTATCAATAGGTATCTTAGCTCAAGGATCAAAATTTATTCACGCAGGAATAATACCTACAGCATCTCTAGCAATTTATTTAAATTCAAAATCTATTTCAACCATGGCTGGAATTCAAATCACGGCGTCCCATAATATATATAAAGATAATGGAATGAAATTTTTTGATCATCATGGAAAAAAAATATCTCAAATTAATGAAAAAAGTATCAATAATCAGTATCACAATGTAGAGAATATTGATAATCGAAAAATAAATAATTTGCAAATTGACTCATCTATTAAGAAGACGTACATCGAATTTATAAAAAAATATATCTCTAATAAATTACCAATTCTAAATAAAAGTAAAAAAAAATTATCACTAATTTGTGATTGTGCAAATGGAGCGTTGTCAGAATGTATAGAAGAAATATTAGATTTGCTTCCTGTTAAATATTCAATAATAAATTATAAGCCCAACGGTCGAAATATTAATGATAATTGCGGCTCAACACAAATAAGTAACATTTGTGACTTTGTCTCAAATTTAAATAATAATTCAAAGATTTTTGATCTAGGAGTGAGCTTTGATGGTGATGGTGATAGGGCGATTTTCATAGATGAAAATTGTAAAATCTATGATGGTGATTCAATGGTATTTTTATTATCAAAACATTTACTTAAGACCACAGAATATAATAAGACTTCAGTTGGTACTTTAATGACAAATTATGGAATTAGGAATCTATACAAAAATATGAATATTAATTTTATTGAAACAGAAGTAGGCGACAAAAATGTTTTTAATGAAATTAAGAAACATAATGCAATGTTAGGCGGTGAATCATCTGGTCATATCATCATTAATAATAATAATTTTTCTATCGGTGACGGAATAATTTCTCTTTTACATGTTATTGAGATGCTCATAACAGATAATAAAAACTTAAGCTGTTATGGTGAAACTATAAAAATGATGCCTTCTAAACTTTTGAATATAAAAGTGAATGATAAAAATCTTACATTATCTAATGAAGATAATAAGAAATTAATCAATCAAATGAATGAAATTATAAAAGACAAAGGAAGGCTTCTAATAAGGGCTTCTGGGACCGAAGATGTAATCAGAGTACTGATTGAGCATATTGATACCAAACAACTTGACTACTTGTTAAATTACTTTTGTGATAAAATGAAGAAATATTGAAATGAAAAAAATTATTGCTGCTAACTGGAAACAAAATGGTAATCATAAACTTCTAACTAAGCTAGCTCGTGATATTGGAGCTGGGGTTAGTAAATTAAAAAATAAACCAAATATAATACTTTTACCACCATCACTCTATATTGATTCAATTTCTAAAGATCTTAAAAAAAATAAGTATCATAAATTTATAAAAATGGGAACTCAAAATATATCAGCATATGAAAATGGTGCATATACGGGTGAAATATCAGTTGATATGATAAAAGACTTTGAATGCCCATATGTATTAATAGGCCATTCTGAGAGAAGACATATTTTTATGGAATCTGATGCCCTAATATCTAAAAAACTAAATCAATCATTGAAAAATAATAAAAAAACTATTTTATGTGTTGGAGAAAAGTTAGAAGATTATAAACAAAACCTCACTAAAAAAGTAATTACTAAACAAATTACAACTGCATTCAATGATTCTTTAAAGCTCATAATGAAAAATAAAAAAAATCTTATCATTGCATATGAACCCGTATGGGCGATAGGTACTGGAAAATCAGCAAAAGGTAATGATATTGAAATAACACATACTTTTATTAGAAGTCTTATTTCTAAACTAATAAAAGACTCAAAATCAGAAATTAAAATATTATATGGAGGTAGCGTTTCTCCAAAAAACTCAAATGAGATTTTACATATTAATAATGTAGACGGGGCTTTGGTAGGAGGAGCATCATTAAGTGCAAAAAAATTTATTGATATTTGTCGCTCAATCTGAGATAAATACACCATGCAAACTATTATTTTAATAATTCACGTCCTTCTAGCAATTGCTTTAATTGTCTTGATTCTCGTTCAACATGGGAAAGGTGCAGATGCTGGAGCTGCGTTTGGCAGTGGTGCATCATCGACTGTCTTTGGTGCCAGAGGTAGTGCAAATTTTTTAACAAAAATCACAACTATAATTGCATTAATTTTCTTTGTTACAAGTATATCTCTTGCTTATTTTGCATCTAATAAGACATCTGATAGTAAAAGTTTAATTGATAATAATCTATCAATTGATAAAAAATCTCCATCTGAAACACCTGATAAGGATTTACCTTAGCCGATGTGGTGGAATTGGTAGACACGCTGTCTTGAGGGGGCAGTGACGCAAGTCGTGCCGGTTCGACTCCGGCCATCGGCATGTTAGGGTGCAACCCA
>MDSZ01270024.1_pt1 | contig 17711 bp, 17 predicted proteins | sample 811201 | NCBI WGS metagenome assembly MDSZ01 (sample SAMN05326647, study PRJNA326480) | marine metagenome | isolation source: seawater | place: Indian Ocean: North | collected 2010
AGGAAAAATTGATTAATTTGGCTGGGTGGCAGAGTGGTCATGCAGCGGACTGCAAATCCGTTTACGCCGGTTCGATTCCGGCCTCAGCCTCCATATAGCCATGAAAGTAGGTATTGTTGGATTCGGATTCGTTGGCAAGGCTCTATTTAATTCTCTGAAATCTTCAGTAAATACTATTAGAATTGATCCTGTTTTAAATACAACAATAAAAGATCTTGTTGAATTTAAGCCAGAAATTGTTTTTATCACTGTTCCAACTCCAATGCTTGATACTGGGAAACAAGATATATCAATCTTAGAGGAATGTATTGGAGGCGTTATAGAGACTAAAGCATTGATTGTAATAAAAAGTACAGTCTTACCAAATCATCTTGAAAGCCTCAAAAAGAGGAAAATTAATTTTATTTATAATCCAGAGTTTTTAAGAGAAAAACATGCTTATGAAGACTTTATTAACTCAAAACTTATCATTCTTGGTGGTGAAGAAGAATGTGCAAAAAAAGTATCTGATTTCTACAAAACTCATACTAAATGTATTGAAAAGAATCATATTTTTACAGATGAAATAACGGCATCTTTTGTTAAATATTCAATAAATACCTTTCTATCTAATAAAGTAATATTTTTTAATCAATTAAAAAATATATTTGATAAATCAACATCAACAGACTCGTGGGAAAATTTTATAAATATATTGTCAATTGACAAAAGGATTGGTTCCTCACATATGGATGTTCCTGGAAATGATGGAAGACTTGGATATGGTGGCGCATGTTTTCCAAAAGATACGAAAGCTTTTCTTGATTACTCTAAATATCTTGCTGAGGACTTTTCACTTCTAAGCGAGTCAATAAATATTAATAATAATTTGAGATCGTTATATAATGAGCCAACAAAACGAGAGTTTGAACAAAATATCTCTTTTGATGAGAATGAGGATTAATATCATGCCCAGGTGGTGGAATTGGTAGACACAAGGGATTTAAAATCCCTCGAAGGCAACTTCGTGCCGGTTCAAGTCCGGCTCTGGGCACCATAGAAAAATAAAATTATGATTAAAAAGCCAATTTTTGAAGACTTATATGATTTATTCGACTTTATTTGGCTTAAAAAAATTAATATTTTAATCTCCACCATTTGTGGTGCCCTTGTTATAGTTTCTCTTTCTTTTTTAATGCCAAATCAGTATGAATCATCTGCCATCTTACAGATTAGGGAAAAAGGATCTGCCCAGCCTGATATTGGAAACCTTGGAGGTATAGCTTCATTAGCAGGAATAAGTCTTCCATCAAGCTCATCCAATGATGGAGAGTATATTCTAGAAACTCTAAAATCAAAGGCATTGCTTAAGGAGGTTTTAAATGAAGGTAGAGTAAGAGAAAATTTATTTGCTGCTAACTCCTATGATTTTAAAAAAGGAAAAATAAAATATAATAAAAAAGTCTTTGATGACTTAGAAGGTAAGTGGATTAGGAAAACAGACGATAATCAAAAAATTATGCCTTCATATATCGAGATACATGAACATAAGTCTTATAAGAAATTAAAGATTTCAAGGGATAAGTCTTCTAATTTTATTGAAATCTCATTTGAACATCCTTCTCCTTTCTTTGCGAAAGAGTTTATAGATATCTTGGTTTCCTCTGCAAATTCAAAGATAAAAGATAAAGATCTCGAAGATGCAATCAGTGCTCTAAATTATCTTGAAGAGGAGCTTAAAAAAACTACACTAGAGGAAATAAGATTTTCAATATCAAAATTAATTGAGGAGAATACTAATACAATAATGCTTGCAAACATTTATGATGATTATATTCTTATACCAATTGAGCCCTCTTTTGTTCCAGAAGAAAAATCTTCGCCTTCAAGGTTTTTGATATTAATTATTTCATTGATGGCAAGCTTTTTAATATCTTTGTTTATCCTTATTATTAGAGAAATACAAAACCAAAATCAAATTAAATAATGTATCAGGAAAACCTTGCAATTATTCCAGCACGAGGTGGCTCCAAAGGTATTCCTAAGAAAAATATCAAACTCCTTGCTGGCAAACCACTGATTCAATGGACGATTGAACATGCATTAAATTCTAAGCATGTTTCAAGATTAATTGTTTCAACAGACTGTGAAGATATTGCTGATATTAGCAAAAAACTTAAAGCTGAAGTTCCATTTGTAAGACCTGATGACATTTCATCTGACACTGCTTCAACTGAATCAGTTATAAATCATTGTCTTGAATGGCTCTCAATAAATGAGAATTATCAACCCGATAACATAGTTCTGTTACAACCAACTTCTCCTATTAGATCATTAGATGCAATAGACAATGCTTTTGATACTTTTGCTCAAAAACAAGCCGACTCGCTTCTGAGTGTTTCAAAGTTCTTTCACTTTTTATGGGAGGATTGCAAAAATCCAAGACCTCTTTACGATTTCAAAAACAGACCTAGACGGCAAGATATTGAAGAAAAAAATATCAAATTAAAAGAAAATGGGTCAATTTATATTTCTACATATGATAATTTTTGTAAAAATAAAAATAGACTTGGTGGTAAAATAGAGACCTTTATTATGGATGAAGTTGAGAGTTTAGAAATAGATACAGATTTAGACTTTAAGATAGTTGAAACAATTCTTGGATCCTTTCAATAATGCAAATAAAAAAGAATCTTATTGATTTTTTGGTTGAAGCAAGCCAATCGATAAATGAAGCTTTAATCAAAATTAATGAGAATAAAGAAAAAATCATTTTTGTTGTTTCATCTAACGGAAAACTTTTGGGATCGTTTTCAGATGGCGATTTGAGAAGATTACTTACATCTGGAAAAAAATTTGATCTCAAAGATGAAATATCTTCTGTAATGAATTCATCTGTAACTTCTTTTCCGTCAAAAAAAGATCTTAAAAGTATAAAAAATTTCTTCAAAAATGGTATTGATATCATCCCAATCGTTGATGATCAATTCAGAATAAAATCTTTGGCTATTAATGAAGGTAATGGTTTTGAGATAGATGGAGTAGAGATTAATGAAAATACTAAAACTTTCATTATTGCCGAAATTGGCAACAACCATAATGGAAGTCTTGATTCTGCAAAAAGATTAATAGATCTTGCGAAAGAATCTGGAGCAGATTGTGCTAAATTCCAAATGAGAGATCTTGAAGACTTATACAAAGAGGGCTCCGAGAATGATGATTCTGCTGATTTAGGAGCACAATACACAATGGATTTACTTAAACAGTTTCAATTAAAAGATGAAGAGCTATTCGAAGCATTTGATTATTGTAAAAGCATTGGATTGCCAGCTCTTTGTACTCCATGGGATAAATCTACATTAAAAAAACTTGAGGATTATGGAATGTCTGCTTACAAGGTTGCTTCTGCTGATTTAACAAATCATGATTTCTTAGAGAGCTTAGCAGCAACAAAAAAACCTTTGATATGCTCGACTGGGATGAGCATCGAGGAAGAAATTATAAAGACTATTGATTTTCTTAATTCAAAAGGTGCCTTGTTTGCCCTTCTTCACTGTAATTCAACGTACCCAACTCCATACAAAGACATTAACTTATCTTATATACATAGACTAAAAGAAATTAGCAAAAAAATAATTGGTTATTCCGGTCATGAAAGAGGTATCTCCTTTCCAATAGCAGCAGTCGCACTTGGAGCAAAAATTGTCGAAAAACATTTTACTATTGATAAGAACCTTGAGGGAAACGATCACAAGGTATCTTTGCTTCCCAGTGAGTTTAAACAAATGGTTAACGAAATTAGAAATATCGAAGAGGGACTTGGTTCAAATGGTAAAAGAGTTCTATCGCAAGGAGAAATGATTAATAGAGATACTCTTGCTAAAAGTTTAATTAGTAATACAGATATTAAAAAAGGTGAAAAAATAAAATTTGAATCAATTGATGTAAAAAGTCCTGGACAAGGCCTTCAACCAATCTATAAAGATGAACTTATTGGCAGAATTGCTAAAAGAGATATAAATGAGGGTGATTATTTCTATGAATCCGATTTATTAGATAAATCAGTAAAAGCAAAAGAATATTATTTCAATCGACCATTTGGAATTCCTGTTAGATTTCATGATTACAATTCTCTATCAACCAAATCGAACTTTGATTTTGTAGAGTTTCATCTTAGCTATCAAGATTTAGATCTGGAAATATCAGATTATGTCGAAATGAATCAAAAAATTGATTTCGTTGTTCATAGTCCAGAACTTTTTAAGGGTGATCATATCCTTGATTTAGCATCGCTTGATAAGGATTATCGTAAAAGGTCAATTAAAGAACTAAATAGAGTTTGTGATGTTACAAGAGAAATAAATAAGTTTTTCCCAAATACTGAAAATCCAGTTATTGTTCTTAATGCAGGCGGATTTTCAACAAGTGGATTTTTGGAACAGGAAAAAAAAGATAGTCTTTATTCATTAGTTTCAGATTCATTAAAAAAGGTAAATAATAAAAATGTAAAAATTTCTATCCAGACAATGCCTCCATATCCATGGCATTTCGGTGGACAGAGTTTTCATAATCTTTTCTTAGACCCTCAGGAAATCTGTGATTTTTGTGATAAAAATGGAACGTATATTTGTTTGGATATTTCTCATACCGTGATGGCATGTAATTTTTATAAATGGGATTTAAAAAGCTTTATCAAAAAAATTGCTAAGTTCGTATCGCATTTACATATTTCAGATGCTCAAGGAGTTGATGGTGAAGGAGTTGAAATGGGTTTTGGAGATGTAAATTTTCAATCTTTATTTCAAATACTAGATGAAAGTACGCCAAATATATCTTTCATACCAGAAATATGGCAAGGTCATAAAAATGATGGCGAAGGGTTTTGGAAAGCATTAGAATATCTTGAAAAGGTTTAAAATGAGTAACTCTATTTCAGTTAAAGATTATGGTGATGGTGTTTTTAGATTGAGAGGAGTTTATTCAGAAAAAGAATTTAATGATATTTTTAAATCTGTTAAGGAAGGTACAGATGAAAGGTCTTTTTTAAACCTTCTTTATGGAAAGGTTTTACCATCTTTATTTGAGTTCAATCCAGATATAAAAAATATGCTCGTAAATGAGAAACTGATTAATTGCATCAAAAAGATCCTAAATTTCAAAGAAAATGAGCTCAGAATTACAAAACATTCTGATTATCATATAAATACCTTGGGAGGCTGGCACAAAGATCTGGGTCAAGGATCATATTCCTCATATGAAAATGCTGTTAAATCAAAGATTTACAAGTATGGCTTAATTAAGCAAAGTTCAGAAAAAAAAGTTAACCTCGCAACGCAATTCTTTATTAACGGGAAGGTTGTTGTGCCTGAAATTGAAGATGGGGACATCATACTATTCCCAACTTATATTCTTCATCGAGGGTATCCTGGTAATTTATTTATATCAAACTTAAGAAGAATTTTCTCTAGAATAATAAGTTATAAGAGGCTTAATTTAATAATTAATAAACTTAATGAATTTTCTAAACAAAAAGATCGTGAAGCAATATTTTTCACATTTGGTAAGGACTCAGAAATGTTAGAAGATTTTGAGAGAGCTAACTTGCAGAGAGCAAAAAAACAATTTGCAGAAAACGAGAATTAGACATAGAAATTGGCAGCTCAAAAAGTTTCTTTAAAGATACTCAGTCTTTAAAGGCTGTAATAATCGAGCTATTCGCAAAATTTTTACCATTTCTGTTAATACCTTTTATTACTAGATCTTTTGGTTCTGAAAGGTATACGGAATACGTTTTTTATGAGTCTTTACTTTTTATTTTTGCTACTTTATACGTTTGCGGCCAAGATGCCGCAATAAGTAGATCAACAATACTTCATAGAAAAGAAAATAAGATATCTGTAAGAAACCTAGCATTTATACTGACAATTTCTATTGGCTTATTTTCAACATTCATTTCTTTAATTTTTAAAAATTATGCACTTGCTTTAATTAGCCTTGGAGCAACAGTGATTAGCATCAGTAATATGCTTTCAATGGTCCCAATAGCACTAAAAGATCTAAGAAATTATAATCTTTCAAGAATAACCAATCAGGTTGTTGCTTTTCTTTTAACCATTCTATTTATCAACTTAAATATTCTGGATATACAAACCAGATTAATATTTATAGTAATAGGTTTTTTTATAAGCTTTATATTTCTCTACCCATATCTCAAAGAGTTTTCCTTTCAAAATCCTTTTAGAAAAATTGTTGCCTTTAATTATTTGATGGGAATCGGTATATATCTTTTATTTCATTCATTTTCTAATATTGCACGTTTGAGAATAGATAAGGTTTTCTTTTTAGACTTCCTACCTGATTTAAATGCTGCAAATATAGCATTAGCTAGTTTTTTTATTTTTGCAATAGCAGCCTTCGTAGACTCTATATTCAAAATCTTTCTTCCTGGAATCTATGAAACCTTCCAAGATAAAAATTATAAAAATCTTACTAAAAATATATTTATTCTCATTGCATTAGGGTTACTAATACCATTATTCGGATTAATATGCCTTTTAATACCAGAGAAATTGTATTCAATCATCTTTGGTGAAGATTTTTATTTAGTAGGATTTTATATATTTGTAATGACTCTTCCATACTTTTTATTACCTATTTACCTTTACATGGTGAATTTTGCAATTTTCATTAGAAAAACAAAGCATTTAGGAATAATTTCGATATTTTCTTCTCTGGTATGGATTATCTGTGCATTTGCAATACTTAATAACGGATACAGAATAGAATATGTTTATATTTCTCAAGCACTAATCTTTTTGCCAACTATAATGTTTTTTTTACAAAAAAGGTTCAAAATAATGCAATGAGTAACAAAAAGAAATCTTTGACCGCAAGAACACAATTTTATATTTTTCTTGAAAGTCTAGTGCCTCCAATAATGCTCGATTTAGCTTTGGATTTCATAGTTACAGTAAAGTATTTATTAAAATTTGCCTTATTTAAAACAAAGAAGATAAATTTAAAAAAACCAGCCTCAAAAAATGCATTTCTTTTTGCAACTGGACCGTCTATTAGAGATTTTGACTTCAATTTAGCTGAAGATTGTGACTGTTTTTCAGTTAGTAATTTTTATTTGCATGACTTTGGTAAAACTAATCATATAAAAGGACATTTTTTTGCACCTTTTCATAAACCTTTAATTAGATCTGAGTATATTCAATGGCTCCAAGACTCAGATAAAGAATTAAGTAAAGATACGGTAATATATCTTGGAGACAGCACAAAAAAACTGGTAGAAGAGAATAATATCTTTGAAAAAAGAGAAATAGTTTATCTAAGTTTAGAAAAAGGTTTGGTATTTGGTGAAATCTCTGATTCTAGACCTATATTGAAGCCCTATTCAGGACCTTTAATGATTTTACCTATTTTAATAATGATGGGATATAAAAAAATCTTTCTTTGTGGTTGTGATCATACTGTATTGAGAGATTTTAAGGGAAGTGTTACAAACTTTTATGAATCAAGCGAAGAATTAAGATCAAATGCTACAAATAATGGAAGATGGGATTCAGGCATTATGCATCATCTTGATAACATGAAAAAAATCATTCTTCAGTACAGAAGATATAAATTGCTCGCAAAAAGGAGATCAATTGAGATTTTCAATCTTTCTAATGACTCTTGGCTTGATGAATTTCCTTTTATTACTAAAGAATAAAGTTTATAAATTAAAACACTTGCATGAATAGAACATATTCGTTAAACCAATCAAAATTAATAATTTCTATTATTACGCCCGTGATTTTATGTATTTTTATTGTGCCATTTATTATGTCTGCTAATTTTGAAGCTTGGACATATATGAATTTAGTTACTTGGATCTTATTAATTATATTTACAATAGTTTATAAAGAATCAATATTCGCTCTATACATATTTTATTTTGGGCTTGTATTCGTGATGCCACCAATTATCCTAACACCTGAAAAGTTTCTCCAACATGGTTGGTTAGTTCAAGACATTTATCTTCCAATTAATATTGTCCCAACTCTGCTCGGTGTTATTACTATTTTTTTATTTTTATCTATTTTTCTGATGGGATTTATAAATGATTTCGAAAAAAATGATGTCAGAGTCAGGTATGAATCAAAATTGAGATTTAGTATTTCCTTTTATATAAGTTACTTTATTTGTTTCTTATTCGTATCGATTTTTAATATACAAGAAGCAACTGCAGTATTTAACGAAGGATACGGTGCATTAAAATCTGGGGACTTAAGTGTGCAAAAAGGTCTCCATATTTTTATTCTTGACATGATTTTTATTTCTATGACTTTTATTTTAGTTTACCTTAGAAGATTTATTTGGTTGCCACTATTTATTTTTTATACTATTACATTGTTATTCGTTGGAGAGAGATTGCCGCCAATTTTATTTCTGTTTTTTCTTTCTATTGCATATTTTAGGGTTCCCTATAAATCATCCAGCATAATAATAACTTCAATCATATTATTTTTTGTTGCTGTTCCATTTTTAATGGCAATTGCAGTATTTAGAGAGGGTTTAGATGATTGGTCGAATAATTTTCTATATTTTTATACCGATATATGGAATGTAATAGGACACTCTTTTGATACATTAAAAGCATCAATTTTATCTTCAAATTCAGAAATCACCGTTGATGTTTCCCCATTTGCAAAGGTTTTTAATTATGTCGATGTAATTTCTAACAGGATTTTTGGTGTTGACTTAAATCTTGAAGGTAGATCATTCGGTCATCAATTCACAAAAGAGCTTGATCCTGAAATGTTTGAGCTAGATAGGACATTTTCGTCCTCAGCGATCGCAGAGGCTTACTTCTTTTTTAATTTTTCTGGCATTATTTTTTACGCCTTCTTCGTTTTAATATTTGTAAATATTATTAAGAAAAATAGTATGATAACATCACCCTTTAGTGTTATGTTGTTTGCAATCTTCTCGTCAAGATTTTTTGCTACTGTAAGAGGTGAGCTTTTTGGAAACATTTTTGATATCTTTATTCAAATAATCTTTATCATTCCTTTTTTAATCATATGTGTTCTGATTTTTATGAAAAAAAAGAATTACGTTTATAAGGAAATTTTATGAAAGTAGTAGTAACAGGTGGAGCTGGGATGATTGGCTCTAATTTATCAAGAGCACTCATAAATAAAGGTCATGAAGTCATTGCTTTGGATAACTTATGGAGGGGGTCTTTAAAAAATATTCAAGATCTTATCAATGAATCCTCTTCATTTGAATTTATTCATGCAGATCTTTCATTACCGGGAGAATGGCAATCTTGTTTGTCAGAAGCAGATTATGTTTTTCACTTAGCTGATATCGTTGCTGGAATTGGATACGTATTTTCAAATGAAGCTTATATCTTCAGAAAAAATTTATTAATAAACTCCACTGTTGCATCAGCTTGTGAGCTTGCTAATGTTAAAAGATATATTTATGTAGGAACTGCTTGTTCATTTCCACTAGATCTTCAAACTGGAGTAGATGCTCCTCCTTTGAAGGAGTCTGATCAGTTTCCTGCTAATCCAGAATCTGCCTATGGCTGGAGTAAGCTAATGGGTGAACTTGATGCAACCTATATGGCCAATAATGGTATAGATTCAAATGTACTTGTTTTACACAATGTTTACGGAACCCCCTGTGATTTCAGTTCAAATAGAGCTCAAGCAATTCCAGCGCTAGCATATAGAACTCTCAAAGCATCTGAAAGTAATAAACAGCTAATAGTGTGGGGCAATGGAGAACAGGGAAGAGCTTTTGTGCACGTAGATGATGTTATTAATGCGTTAACGAGTGTCCTTGATGCCCCGGCTAATATTGGACCAATTCAAATTGGGCCATCTGAATGTACTTCAATTAAAAGTATCGCTGAATACCTTATTGAAATAGTTGATAGAGATATTGAAATAAAATATGACTTAACTAAGCCAATTGGAGATAAGGGCAGATGTGCTGATTTCTCGAAAGCAAATAAAATTCTTGGATGGAGTCCTACAGTAAGTATAAAGGATGGATTGGCTGATTTAGTGAATTGGATTAAAGAAAATAATTAAGATATTCATCAAAATGATAATAAAGTAAAATGCCTCTAATAAGCATAATATTGCCAAGCTTTAATGATCATAGAATTTTGAGATCAATTAAATCAATAATAAACTTTGATGATACTAATGAAGTAGAAATTGTTTTAATAGATGGAGGATCTAAAGAAAGCCTTAAAAATAATATCAAAAGAAATCTGAGAGAGTCTGATCAGTTTATTTATGAAAAAGATGATGGGATATTTGATGCAATAAACAAAGGATTAAGTTTAGCAAGAGGAGAAATTGTCGGATGGCTTGGCTCAGATGATTTTTTTTCAGATAAGTTAAAAGCCTCTTATGTTAAAAAAAAGATAGATGGATTTGATCTTTTTATTATGTCCATGGCGCACTTTCGTGAAAATAAAATTTCAAGAATTACTCCCTCTTGGCCCCAAAAATTTGGTTTAATCCGATTTGGTATCAATAACCCTCATTTTTCAACTTTTGGTAGAAAAGAATTATTCATCCAAGAATCTTTTAATATAAATGATCCAGCTGCTGACATAGAGTATTTCCTAAAAATATTTTCAAGGAAACCTTCAATCAATACATCAAATTTTGTTGGAGTGTTTATGTCCGAGGGCGGATTTTCAACAAGTTCACCAAAATTCATCATCATGAATAATTTAAAATTAATTAAGGTATACAGCAGATTCAGTTTGCTAGGTATTTTTTCCCCGCTCATAAAAATTCTTTTTAAAATAATGACCATGATCCCATTTATAGTGTTTAAGAAAGATATTAAGATATAGTAGTGACCATGAAAAATAAAAAAGTCGCCCTTATAACTGGCATTACAGGTCAAGATGGGGCTTACCTAGCAGATTTCTTATTAGCGAAGGGTTACCTAGTTCACGGAATAAAAAGAAGAGCATCATCATATAATACTCAAAGAATTGATCATCTCTATGATGAGGGTGAGTTTAAAGAAGGCTCTTTCAAGCTTCACTACGGAGATTTATCAGATTCCGCGAGTATCACTAATCTTATAAATGAAATCAAGCCAAATGAGATTTATAATCTTGCCGCACAAAGTCATGTCGCAGTTAGCTTTGAACTCCCTGAATATACTTCTGACATAGATGCGCTTGGAACCTTGCGTATTTTAGAGGCAATTAGGACTTTAAAAATGGAAAATAAAACAAAGTTTTATCAGGCATCAACCTCTGAGCTCTATGGAAAAGTTTTAGAAACCCCACAAAATGAAAATACTCCATTCTACCCAAGATCGCCCTATGCAGTAGCAAAACAATATGCGTACTGGATTGTAAAAAACTACAGAGAAGCTTATGGAATTCATGCAAGCAATGGAATTTTGTTCAATCACGAATCTCCAAAAAGAGGAGAAACTTTTGTAACACGAAAAATTACAATAGGTATTTCACGAATCTTTCATGGATTACAAGATTGTCTTTATATGGGGAATATAGATGCACTCAGAGATTGGGGCCATGCTAAAGACTATGTAAGAATGCAATGGATGATGCTTCAACAAGATGAACCAGATGATTATGTAATTGCTACTGGAAAACAGCACTCAGTTCGTCAATTTATTGAGTGGTCTGCACAAGAAGCAGGTATTGAAATTTATTTCGAGGGTTCTGGTTCGGAAGAAATAGGTATTGTTAAAAATATCTCTAATAATGTGGATGCAAAAGTATCAGTTGGAGATGTTATTTTAAGAATAGATCCAAGATATTTTAGGCCAACTGAAGTAGACAGTCTTTTAGGCGACCCATCAAAAGCCAAAAAAAACCTTGGATGGGAACCAAAAATTTCAGTCAAAGAAATGTGTAAAGAGATGATGAGCGAAGATTTAAATACAGCTAAGCAACAAGTACTCCTAAGAGATCATGGATTTAACACTCTAGGCTCTATCCCTGAAAAGTAGTAATCAATGAAAATTTACGTAGCTGGTCACAGAGGAATGGTAGGAAGTTCAATTTTAAAAAAACTAGAACTGCAACAAGAGCAAGGACATGATATTGAGATAATTACTCGCTCAAGAGATTCATTAGATTTAACTCAGCAAGAGAAAGTTGAAGAATTTATAAAAAAAAACCAGCCCGATCAAATTTATTTATCTGCCGCAAAAGTAGGAGGTATTTTTGCAAATAATACATATCCAGCTGATTTTATTTATCAAAATTTAATGATCCAGAATAATGTAATACATTCTGCATATAAATTCGGAGTAAAAAAGCTTTTATTTCTTGGAAGTTCATGTATTTATCCTCGTCTTGCAGAGCAGCCTATGAAAGAGGAATATTTATTAACTGGATCATTAGAGCCGACAAATGAGCCATATGCAATTGCCAAAATTGCGGGAATTAAACTTTGTGAAAGTTATAATAGACAATATGGAGTTGACTTCAGATCAATCATGCCAACTAACCTTTATGGCCCAGGTGATAACTTTCATAAAGAAGAATCTCATGTAATTCCAGGTTTGATAAGAAGGTTTCATGATGCAAAAGAAAGTAATGAACGATCCATCAAAATATGGGGCTCAGGAAATCAATTGAGAGAGTTCTTACATGTATATGATATGGCATCTGCATCCATTTTTATCCAAAACATGAATTTTGATGAATTCAATAAAAAAACAAAACCAATGCTTTCGCATGTAAATGTAGGCTCAAATTTTGAAATAAGAATTAAAGATTTAGCAAAAATGATTAGTAATGAAGTTCAATACAAAGGTGAAATAATCTTTGATGACTCAAAGCCAGATGGATCTCCCAGAAAATTAATGGATAGTAATTTAATAAATCAGTTTGGATGGCGTCCAGAAATTCAGCTGCAACAGGGTATAACTGAAACATATGATTGGTTTTTAAAAAATAAGGAGAACTTCATTGATTAGATTCTTGAATTCAAGTGAAGAAAAGCCTTTAAAAGTATTTAGAGAGTACTATAAAAAAGCTTCTAATATGAATCAAAGAAATATTGAAGCTATCTCTGTATCTTCCTATAATCCAGCTAAAGGAATTGTTGATTCTAGATATGTGAATTTGAAGTTCATCGATGGAAATAAATTCATTTTTTTTACAAACTACCTCTCACCAAAATCTCAACAATTTAATGATCATAAACAGATTTCTGCTTTAATATTTTGGAACACAATTGAAACACAAATTAGAATAAAAGCAGATATAAAGAAAACATCTTCAGATTTTAATGATAGGTACTTTCTATCAAGAAGTGCAGAAAAAAATGCATTAGCAATTAGTTCAAATCAATCTGAACAAATTGTCAATTATCAAAAAGTGGTTGATAACTTTGAGCAAACACTCAAAAATGATAACACTGAGAGGTGTCCAGCGTATTGGGGCGGTTATGAGTTTGAGCCACATGAATTTGAATTTTGGGAGGGGCATAAAAATAGACTCAATAAAAGAACTTTATATACTCTTAGAGAAGAAAAATGGAGCAAAGTTTTTTTGCAACCATAAATTAATTTAAAATTGTTTTAATTTGTTATAAAATCTTGCCGTTAATGACGTTAATTTCTAAAAACAAGACTACTAGAATCATCACCAAAAGGTAATATTATTTCGAAAATCTCAAAAAAAAACTCACCTCCGATTAATGAAAACATCAAGTCATCAAGTTTGATTCTGATTGATACACATGGAAATAATCTTGGAGAAATGTTGCTCGAAGATGCTTTAAAGAAAGCTTCTGAATTAAATTTAGACTTAGTGCAAGTATCAAATAAAGATGCAAAAAAAACTGTTTGCAAGCTCATGAACTACGGCAAGCATGTTTTTGATAAGAAAAAGAGTACCTCAAGCTCTAAACAGAAAACAAAAAAAACAAGTTTAAAAGAAATTAAGTTTAGACCATCTACGGATGTTGGTGATTACAATATCAAATTAAAAAAGATCAAAAACTTTATTCTTGACAAAAATAAGACTAAAATTAGCGTCCGTTTTAGAGGGAGAGAAATTCTTAATAGTAATATGGGATTAGATTTACTTAAAAGAATTAGTGAAGAGCTAAAGGATATCGCCCAAGTTGATCAAGAGCCTTCTCTTGAAGGTAGGCAACTGTTGATGGTTTTATCACCCCTTAAGAAAAAGTAAGATTATGAGTTACAAATTAAAAAAACATTCGGGAGCATCTAAACGCTTCAAGAAAACAAGTACTTCAATAAAGAGCAGGAGTTCTGGGAGAAATCATATTCTTTCAAAACAGTCTACTAAAAGAAAAAGACATAACAGGGGCCTAAATAAACTTACTGGTAATTCTTTAAAAGTAGCGGAGAAATTAATAAAATAATTTATTTTTAAATGCCTAGAGTAAAAAAAGCTTTAAAAGCGAAATCCAAACATAAAAAGGTACTAAGCTCTACCAAGGGGCACTATGGTGCAAGAAGTAGGCTTTTCAAGACAGCTAAACAATCGAATATAAAAGCCCTACAGTATTCTTTTCGAGATAGAAAAAATAAAAAAAGGTCTTTTAAGGCTTTATGGATTTCAAGAATTAATGCAGCATCAAGGTCACTTGGAGTAACTTATTCAAAACTCATGTTTGCATTAAATAAAAAAAATATTTTACTCAATAGAAAAATCTTGTCAGATCTTGCTGTAAATGATTCTTCAACTTTTGAAAAGGTTGTAAAGACTGCGACTAAGTAATATTTAATGTCTTCTTCAGACAAAAAAATATATCCGGAAATTAGAGAGAATCTGGGTACTTTTCATCCAATAAATCAGACTAAGGACTATCTTCTCAACATTTTACAAGACATCGGCTTCGAGGAAATATTAGGTCCAGAAATAGAAACAGAAAAATATAATTTTGATATGTTAAATATAAAAGAAAGTCATCCTGCAAGACAAATGCATGATACTTTTTATGTTCAAAATAAAAAGTTTGTCCTTAGAACTCACACCTCGCCTGTCCAGATTCGGAGTATGCTTCAGTCTAAACCACCATTTGCATATATTTCTGGTGGAAAGGTATATAGAAAAGATGATGATTCAACTCATTTGCCGATGTTTCATCAAATCGAAGGAATTCTTGTGGATAAATCAGTTACTTTTGGTAATTTAAAATATCTGATGCATGAGATATTAAATGAACTATTTGGACATGAAGTGAAAGTAAGATTTAGACCATCATACTTTCCTTTTACTGAACCATCAGCAGAAGTAGATATTCTTTCCAAAAATGGTAAATGGCTTGAGATCCTAGGGTGTGGCATTGTTAATCCTATAGTATTGTCGAATTGTAATATCGATCCTCATAAATTTAGTGGTTTAGCCTTTGGTCTTGGAGTTGAAAGAATTGCAATGCTCAAGTATGGAGTGACTGACATAAGGGAATTTTATAAGTCAAACCTCGATTTTTTAGAGCAATTCAAATGAAGATAGCATGTAGAGATTTAGTTTCATTGTTGTCTGATGATCCTTCAGTTTCGGAGGTTTCAGAAAAACTTTTTCAGTTGGGGCATGAGCATGAGATTAATGGAGAATTTTTTGAACTTGAGCTCACTCCAAACAGAGGTGACTGTCAGTCACTAGTGGGACTTGCAAGGGATTTAAATCCTTTTTATAAGTTGATCAATACTCCAAAGATTTTTGATGGTGAAATTGATGAATTAGACATAGAATTTGAAAATCTATCTATAGATGACTGCCCAAGGATTTCGTTTTTAGAGATTGAAGTTTTGGATACCAAGGTAAAATATGCACCATATTTAGAAAACTATTTTAAAAATTATGGAAAGAAAAGTATAAATCTTTTTACAGATATTTCTAACTATCTTTCTCATGAATGCGGACAGCCAACTCATTGCTACGATAAAGAAAAAATAACTAATAAAATAATATTCGAACATAAAGAAACTAATACTGACTTTAAAACACTTATAGGCCAAACATTAAAACTTGAGGGTAAAAATTGTGTATTTTCTTCTGGAAATGAAGTAATAAATCTTGCTGGAGTAATGGGCGGCATCCAAACAGCTTGTTCAAATAAAACTAAGAAAGTTTTGATTGAGTGCGCCTATTTTAGACCTGAGTCTATTATTGGGAAGTCAATAAAATATAATTTACATTCAGATGCATCACATAAATTCGAAAGAGGTGTAGATATTTCAGCTCAAGAGAAAACTTTACGAAGATTTATCCAAATAGTTAAAGATCATACCCAAATTAAGAATTTAAAAATAAAGACATATGACTACCTTCGCGAAAGAAAAAATTCATTGAAAATCGATGTTGACCATGTAAATAGAATTCTTGGAACTGATATTTCAAAAAAAGAATATATTGATAGACTTGAAAAACTCCATTTTGATGTTGCAGATAAGATTTATCCCCCTGTATTCAGGCATGATATTCAGACTCAAAATGATTTGTCAGAGGAAATTGCAAGATCGATTGGTTATGACAATATTAAAAGTAAAAAATTTCCTAAACTTAAAAAAAATGCAGATATAAATCAATCCAAAGTCCAATTATTAAGGTATTTTTTTAGAGAAAATGGTTTCAATGAGGTCATAAATTATCCATTTAATGACGATGAGTCTACTTTGGCAATTAATATAGATAATCCTCTTGATTCTAGCAAAAGCAGTATGCGCACTGATCTAAGGAGTTCTTTACTGGAGAATCTTATTTACAATCAAAGAAGACAGAAAGAATCCATTAAACTTTTTGAAATTTCTGATATTTATACTATTAATGATAAGAGAACTATAGTTGGTGTCATAGCTTCAGGAAAAGTTGGTAAAAATTTTAGGGACTTTTCTAAAAAAATTGATCGTAAGTATCTTAAAGATATCTTTTCTCAGCTTCAAACAGAATTTAATATTGATGAAATTTTAAAGGACGAATTAGGAACAAAGCAAAACCTTAATGCTTATTTTTTTGAGTTTGAGATTGATAATGTGAAAGTTGATAAGATCGATGATTATTCCAATATTAAAAAGGAAATTGATTTTATTGAATATAAACAAATCTCTGAGTACCCCTCGAGTTCAAGAGATTTTTCTTTTTTGATTAAAAATACCTCAAAAGTTAGTGAAGTGATTAAGTATTTAGAGGATATAAATACTAAAAATCTCAGAGAATCATTTATGTTTGATTTCTATAGAAATGAAAAGACAGAAGAGGTCAAAATTGGATATAGATTTACTTTTCAGTCTCATGAGAAAACTCTCACAGAAGAAGATATAAGTAATTTGGTAAAAGATATGCTATTACCAATACTGAAACTGGAGGATGTATCAATACCCGGATTGGAATTTTAATATTTTCTGCTGAACTTTTTACGTCAACAGCATATAATTAAAATCACTTAATAAATTAAAATGAAAAAATACTCCATATTACTTTTAGTCGCAGCATTTAATGGTTTAATTGAGACACAAAGCATAGATTCAATAGAAATACCTGACTTGTCAGATCAAGATCTTGAATTAGCAAGGAAAGAACTTAATGAACTAGTCTCCAGTCAGGGCCTGACTGAGCTTGAGGAACCAGAAATAGATGAAAGCACAATCAAAAAAGAAAATGACCAAACTTTTGACTCAAATCTAGTTGCTGATAAAAAATATGGATATGACTTTTTTACGTCGATGCCAACAACAATCAC
>MDSZ01129041.1_pt1 | contig 17708 bp, 15 predicted proteins | sample 811201 | NCBI WGS metagenome assembly MDSZ01 (sample SAMN05326647, study PRJNA326480) | marine metagenome | isolation source: seawater | place: Indian Ocean: North | collected 2010
CAGATGTATACAGACTGTCATTTGGAAGACCTGTAGAGTTAGAATAATTAGTATTTGACAAACCCAGGTTAGAAGCCATTTGGTTCATGTATGTCGTAAAAGTTTTTTCATCACCAGATATGTGCTCGGCAAGTGCTACACTTGCATCATTACCTGAGACAGTAATCACGCCCTGTAGTATGTCTCTTACTTTAACTTTCTTACCGACTTCGATAAACATTTTCGATCCACCCGTTTTCCATGCTTTTTTACTGACTAGAATTTCCTCATCAAGTGAAATATTTTTCTCTTTTAATTCTGTAAAAGCAACATACGCCGTCATCATTTTAGTGATACTAGCAGGAGGCAAAGTTAAATCTTTGTTGGAGGATGCCAAAATCATCTTGCTATCGAAATCTAACAGAACATATGCTTTTACATTTAGATTTGGGGCTGGCGGTATGGGTGATGCATATGATAAATTGGTCATTATCACAATTAGAGATAAAGAAATAATTTTTTTAAACATGGACATATATTAGCACAACAAATCTTACTGTGATGTCATTTTTAATTCATTAGCAAGGGTAAATACAGCTAGAGCATAAAGTCTACTTCTATTGTATCTTGTAATTGTGTAAAAGTTATTGTGGCCAAGGCTATAAATGTTATTTGTGCCCTCTACTCTCTTTATTACCGAAAGCATTTCGCTCTCATTTACTTGGGTTGAAGATTGTATATTCATAGCAAGCAAATCTCTATATTTGATGTGAGGTTTGTAAGTTTTTTTAGATAAATTTTCTAGTGATCTTTCATTATTTGATATTTCGAGATCAGTAAGGATTTTTCCTTCTCTTACCCATCCATTTCTTTTAAGATAATTAGCAACACTACCGATTACATCTGCATTAGATTTCCATAGATCTGCGTAATTATCTCCATCAAAATCGATGGCATAGTTACGATACGAGCTTGATATGAATTGAGGCTTTCCGAGTGCTCCAGCATATGACCCAGTAATTGACGCTGGATCAAGATTGTTTTCTCGACAAAGCAGTAAAAAATTTATGAGTTCAGTTCTGTAAAAATTAGCTCTCCTACCTTTGTTGGGTCCTACAGACAATGATGCAAGTGTATCGAATGTTTTAAATTTACCTAAATTTTTCCCATATCTAGTCTCAATTCCAACAATGGCTGTAATAATTTCTTTTGGTACACCAAAAATATTATGAGCTTTTTTGAGATTACCGTAATTTTCCCTGATAAATAACTTTCCATTTTCAATATTATGTTTATTCACAAAAAGTTTCTTATAATTAATACACTGTTCTTCGTTTGGATCACAACCATTCCATGTAAGGCGCCTCTCTGGTGCTTTCCTAAAAAAATTTTTAAGTTTTTCTTCTTCTTTTATATTGGCGAATAATCTCTTCAAGTCGTCTTTCTTGTAGTCGTACTTTTCATACATCTCATTAACAAATAAATTTACTTCGCTTGTATTGTATGCATTACTTGCATAAGCAGGGATATTAAAAGATAAGATCAACATCATTAATAGAAACTTAATCATTTCCTCATTAACCTTTGGTGAGATTTAACAGACATTATAATTCCCAGTGCTGCAAAAACGGTAAGCATAGAGGTTCCTCCATAGCTCATAAATGGTAGTGGTGCGCCCACTATTGGAAGAATCCCGATCACCATGCCTACGTTGACAAGTACATATAAGAAAATAGTGAGTATTAGTGTTCCTGACAGTATCCTCGAAAAATTATCTGTAGCTTTTATGGAAATACTCATGCCACGAAAAGTAGCCAGGACATAAAGTACAATTAAAAGTAAGACACCTATAAATCCAAATTCTTCACCAAACGCTGAAAAAATGAAATCTGTGTGGTTTTCAGGGAGAAAATCTAACTTAGACTGCGTTCCGTTCATGTAGCCTTTACCAAATAATCCACCTGAGCCTAAGGCAATTTTAGATTGAACTAAATGATAACCAGAACCAAGTACATCTTGATCAGGGCTAAAAAAAGACAAGACTCTAGATTTCTGATAATCATACATCATGGACCAAAGTAGTGGCATTGCACCTATTACAAAAACTACTCCAAGAAATATGTGTGACAGACGGATACCTGATAAAAATATCGCAATGATACCTGAGCTTGTAATTAGGATAGCAGTCCCTAAATCAGGTTGTTTTGCTATTAATAGAGCTGGAACTATAATTATAAGGACTGCGACTACTAAGTGCTTAAATTTAGGCGGTAATGACTTGTCGGAATAGAACGAGGCTATCATTAGTGGAACAAATATCTTCATTAATTCTGAAGGTTGAAATCTTATAAAGTAGAGATCTAGCCAGCGATCTGCAGATTTCCCAACTCCGAAGAATATGGTTAATATTAGTAAAAATATTCCACTAAAATATAATATCGGTGAGAACAGTCGAAAGTTATCGGGGTGTATTTGAGCCAGGAGTATCATAGCCACTAAACCTATGACAATACGAATAGTCTGCTTAATAATGAGGGTCGTGTCTCCACCCGATACACTAAAAAGAGTGATAAGTCCTAAGGAGACAATAATCATAACAATCACAAATAGTTTGAGATCAATTTTAAAAATTGAGGAAATACCGCCAAATTGATTAATTGAATAGCTCATTTTGATGCTACATCTGATTTATTAAGTTTAAAATAATAATTTATGATATTTCTAGCAATGGGAGCAGCAACTGCTGAACCACTTCCGCCGTTATCAACTATAACAGATACCACAATTTCAGGACTTTCAAATGGCGCAAAGCTAATAAACAGTGCATGATCTTGAAGTGTTTTTTTCCCAGTTTTACCTTTATCTAAATTATAGACCTGTGCTGTACCAGTCTTACCAGCAAATTCTAGACCTTCAATTTTTTTTAAATGAGCAGCAGTTCCAATAGTTTTATCGTAAACTACTCGCCACATAGATTCGTTAACGATGTGCAAACTACGTGTATCAATATCAATTTTATTTTTATTTTCATTATAATTAAAATTTGAGACCTCATTATTTACCCTATTAATACTCCTCAAAAATAAATGTGGGGTAACGCTGCTACCTCCACTCGCTAGAAGTGAGGTTGCATTCGCTAATTGTAGGGGCGTAGCTAAGAAATAGCCTTGCCCGATTCCTATATTTAGAGTTTCACCAGGATACCAAGGTGCCTGTCTATTTTTGCTCTTCCATTCTCTAGATGGTAAAAGCCCCTCTTTTTCGCCATACAAATCAATATATGTTTTTTGACCGAAGCCAAACTTCTGAAGTCTGTCATACATAAAGTCAATTCCTGAAATCTCAGCAAGTTTGTAGAAAAATACATCACATGATGATGCTACTGCTGAAGATAAATTCACGTCCATATGGCCATCTTTTTTCCAACATCTAAAAGGTCTTGCATAGTTCTCCAATTTATATGCGCCTGTGCATGCAAACACTTTGGACTTATCAATTATCCCGTCTTCAAGTGCAACTATCCCAAAAAATGGCTTTATTGTAGAACCAGGGGGGTACTGTCCGATCAGAGCTCTATTAAACAATGGGTTCATTTTATCTTTAAGAAGCTTATTATAGTCTTTTGATGATATGCCGCGTGCGAATAAATTATTATCATAACCAGGGTGACTAACAAAACTGAGAATATCACCGTTGTTAGGATTCATCACAATTATAGAACCTCTCTGATCTTTGAGAAGATTATATGCATAGTTCTGTAGTTTCAAATCAATAGTTAAATATACATCGCTACCTCTTGTTGCTGATTTCTTTTCCAAAACTCTAATAATTTCATTATTTGCATTGGTTTCTAACTTCTCGTACCCGGGCGATCCTGACAGAAGATTTTGGTAAAACCGCTCAACTCCGATTTTACCAACAGATGTCATTCCCTCTTTAATCTCAACAACTGAGTCAAAATCATTATCTGATAATTTTCCTGTGTAACCCAGAACATGAGAAGTTGACTCAGGATATAAATAACGTCTGTTAGATTTCACTATTAGTTCCATCTCAGGTAGAAGATACTGGTCAACAGATAGTTTTGTAAATTCTTCTATTGTAGTATTTCTTTGTAATGTAACCTCTTTAAGCTTTCCATTTTTAAATTGTTGATTAAGATTTTGTATTTCTTTGTTATCAAAATTGAAGACTTTTTTAGCATTAGTGATAAAGTTTTGTATAGAATCAATATTCTCCTTTTTTGCAATAATATCGAACGTATCGAAGCTCTCAGCTAGTATGGTTCCATTTCTGTCTAGTATATTTCCACGTATTGGCTCAATTGGTCTAACTCTGATTCGATTATCTTCAGCCCTGGTGGTGTATAGCTCATGATCAATTATCTGAATCTTATAAATATGATCTAAATATAGAACCGATATTACAGAGACAATAGCTATTGCGATTATTGCCCTAAGCTTATGTGATGCCCTATCCTGAGCAGGATCATTTATGTCTTCCCAGCCAGTTTTTTCTTCAAACCTCTGCTTTTTTCTGATAGTCTCATTTCGATGCTTGCTTACCATATTTGTATTATAAGTAAGAATTTTAAAAGGAAAACGAAAAAAAGGACAAACGGTGGTTTAATATGAATTTAGTGCCGATTTTATTAGGGTTTTTAGGTCTATTAGCAGCATTTATGCTCTATGCTGTAGTAAAAAAGTATCCCGCTGGGGACAAAAAACTTACAGACATATCAGATGAAATACATCTTGGAGCGATGGCGTTCATGAAAAAAGAATACTCTATTCTTTTCGCATTCTCTTTAGTATTAATCTTCGGTATCTACATAAGTCTGGGTATCAGTAGTACTGTAGCATTCATCGTTGGTGCACTTAGCTCATCAATCACTGGTTTTATAGGAATGTATACGGCGACTCAAGCTAATGTAAGAACAGCAACTGCAGCACAAAACTCAGGTGTAGGTGAGAGTCTATCAGTTGCATTTTTTGGAGGATCCATTATGGGTCTGACAGTTGCTGCAATGGGGCTACTTGGTCTTGGTCTTCTCTACATCTTATACGGATCAGATCCAGCTACGGCCTCAACTATACATGGATTTGGTATGGGCGCATCAACTGTTGCATTATTTTCAAGAGTTGGTGGAGGTATTTTCACAAAATCTGCAGATGTAGGCGCAGATTTAGTAGGGAAAGTTGAAAAAGATATTCCAGAGGATGATCCAAGAAATCCAGGAGTAATAGCTGACAACGTTGGTGATAATGTGGGGGATGTTGCTGGTATGGGATCAGATATATTTGAATCGTATTGCGGAGCAATAATAGCCACCATCGCGATCGCATCAACAATGCTTCAAGCTGACTTGATTCAATTAGGTCCTAGAGAAATTTTAATGTCATTACCATTGGCTTTAGCCTCTTTGGGGTTGTTTTGCTCTATAATTGGAATAATTATAATTAAGGTTTTAGCTTCCAGAGAAGGCAGTGATGAGACAACTATAGCAAACTCACTGAGAGGAGGAACGTTTGCAGCAGCAATATCATTCATAGTTTTAGCATATTATGTGATCGTACAGCTTGGTATAACAGAAAATGCATGGTATGCAGTTTTATCAGGAACAATTGGCGGAATTATAATTGGTCTTGTTACTGAATACTACACTGGTGGTGCACCAGTTAGAAAAATAGCCGAACAAGGACAAACAGGCTCGGCTACAATAATTACGACTGGCTTGTCTATTGGGCTTCAATCAGTCGTGATTCCAATTCTAACTCTCGTAGTAATTATATTTATGTCTAATTACTTTGCAGGTCTCTATGGAGTTGGGATTGCAGCTGTAGGTATGCTTGCTACTGTAGGAATAACCATGGCTATTGATGCTTATGGGCCTATAGCAGATAATGCTGGTGGGATTGCTGAAATGGGGGCATTAGGCGAAGAAACTAGGAAAATTACAGATAGTCTGGATGAGGTGGGAAATACAACTGCTGCTATCGGCAAAGGTTTTGCAATTGGTGCTGCGGCCCTTGCAGCGTTGGCAATAATTACTGCATTCGTTCAGGAAGTTAATCACAATAGAACAGAACCTATTCAGTTACTATTAACAGACACAGATGTTCTCATAGGCCTATTTATAGGTGGTATGATTCCATTTCTCGTTGGATCTTTAACAATTACTGCTGTAGGAGATGCCGCCTATAGTATGATCAATGAGATCAGAAGACAGTTTAAAGAGATTCCTGGATTGCTTGAAGGGACAGGAAAACCCGATAATCAAAAATGTGTCGAGATTGCAACTGGTGCTGCATTGAAAAAAATGGTACTTCCTGGTGCGATTGCCGTATTCTCTCCTGTGACTGTCGGATTTCTGTTTGGGCCTGAAATGCTTGGCGGGCTGCTCGGTGGTGGTCTTGTCAGTTGCATATTACTTGCTTTGACTATGTCTAATTCTGGTGGCGCTTGGGATAACGCAAAGAAATACGTTGAAAAGGGGAATTTTGGTGGCAAAGGATCAGATACACATAAAGCTGCTGTTGTCGGTGATACTGTAGGCGATCCTCTCAAGGATACGTCTGGCCCATCAATGAACATATTAATAAATGTAATGGCGATTGTTAGTCTCGTAATTGCTCCATTACTATAAGAGGGTAAAATCATGAATATACTTTTTTTAGGAGCTCCTGGCTCAGGTAAAGGAACTCAATCAAAAAACATCGAAAATGAATTCAGTATTCCGCAAATATCCACGGGCGATCTACTAAGAGCAGAATCTTCATCAGGGTCTGGCTTAGGGGAGGAGCTTAAACAAATAATGTCGTCAGGAAAATTCGTAAGTGATGAACTTGTTCTCGAGTTAGTATCGAAAAAAATTAGTTCTGATGATTGTAAAAATGGATTTATATTGGATGGCTTTCCAAGAAACCTATCTCAAGCTTCCAGTTTAGATAAGCTACTAAAAGCTCTTGGAAAATCCATCGAATATGTTTTTCTCATAGATGTTCCAACAGACTTAATAATTAAGAGATGTGTCGGAAGAATCACATGCAATACCTGCGGAAAGATAGAAAATGAGTATTTCTCAGACTTCAGAGAGGGAGATAAATGCGGTGAAGGTATTTTTGTGAAAAGAGAGGATGACAACGAAGAGACTGTCACTAACAGACTGAAAGTATATTTTGAACAGACAGAGCCAATAATTCAGTTTTACAAAGAACAGGGGATTCTGCATAGAATAATTGGTGGCGAAGACGGTCCTCAAAGACTAACGGATGAGATTAGATCTATTATAAAATCTCATTAATCAGGCTGATAACTTCATAAAATGTTATAATTTTCATCGATGATATCTATTAAGATTATAAAAAATATGTTGCCTCTGATGCTTGTACTATCGGCCACAGCTGCCCATGCTGGCTTCAGTGAATTTCTGAATGATTTATCTGGTAAAGTCAACAGCACGCTCGCGACCAATAACATCAAGCCATACATCATCCCTCTAGAACAAGGGAGGCTAATCAAGGATGAAAATTTTAATCAGTTAGATGTTGGTCTGTCGAGAGAACAAGTTGTCTATCTTCTAGGGACACCGTCATCTAGTCCCTTTAGCGATAACAGATGGAATTATTTTTATTTCAATAACCTCGATAGTAAAAATATAAGGTTTCTATCTATACACTTTAAAAACGAACGAGTTTTTAAAATTACCATTGATAATGACCTCTATAAGAAGTTTGGAGAAATTCAAGATAATTTGACCGATACTAGAAATGCTCCTATTGTTCAGGACGAGGATGATGATAAAGATAAAAGAAAAATAATCACTATATCCCTAGCTGATAATGTAGGTGAAACTCAGATGTTAGGTCAATGTAAATCAAATCAGTACGAAACTTTTGATGATGTAAAAACCCTCACTATTGCGGATGACTCAACTTTAGAAATAAGGGCTGAGAATCAAAGTCAAGCCGGAACTAAATATACAGCAGAGGGTAATGTAGAGGCAGAGAGGCAAAATGATTTACTCAGAGCAGATAAGGTTATTTATGACCTAGATAATAAAGATGTATCAGCAACCGGTAATGTGAATTATTTTAATAATGAAATTTCAGTATATTCTGAAACTGCAAGTTACCAAGGTGCTAATGGCGATATAACTTTCCAGAAAAATGCAAAATACTTCAGGACAGATAAAATAGGTTCGGGGATATCAGATAAAATTATATTTAAAAATAATAAAGATGTGCATTTAACGAACGCAACATATACATCATGCGCTCTTGATGATCCAGATTGGGAGCTTACCTCTACAACAACAGAGCTATTTGATAAATCTGAAAGAGGTCACTCCTATAACATGCTACTTAAATACAAGAATATCCCGATCTTCTACACGCCATTCATAAGCTATCCATTATCTGAGAAGAGACAATCGGGAATATTGACTCCCTCTTTTGGTTCCGCAGGTGATAGCGGTACATCCCTTTCCGTTCCCTATTATTTCAACCTTGCAAATAATTATGATGCAACCGTTGAAGTTAACTCACTAAGTGATAGGGGCGTTCTTTTTGATAATGAATTTAGATATCTTGGTTTACGCGGTTCAACTTTATTGAACTTTACATACTTAGAAAATGATGATGAGTTTGGTGATGATCGTTATCTATACAAGTTTACAGATTCAAGGATTCTATATAACAATACGGTCATAACTGATAATGGAATAATTGGATCTAATATGCGGGCTAGTATTGATTACAGCAGGGTATCAGATTTAGATTATTTTGATGATTTTGGAAACTCACTTAGCACTGCTAGTCAATCAAATGTCAAAAGAGATATAAGGCTTGGAGGTAGTTTTTATTCAGCTGCAAGCATACTAAGTTATGAGCTTTCAACATTGTCTTATCAGCCAACTCAAACAGGTGTTGTGGAACAATATCAAACTGTACCCTCACTCAAAGTTAACTATAGAAATACAGGAGGCTCAAATCTAGATTACAATTTTAAGGGAAGTGTTGACAAATTTGAGCATAAAGATCCATCTAAATCTGAAGGTACACGATATGTGTTATATCCAAGTATTGAAATACCTGTGATTTCAGAAGGATGGGAATTAACTTCAAAGCTTGGATTAAGATATGTTGACTATAGTCTCGATAACAATGTTGCAACTGGAAAATCTAAAACCACTCCTATAGCAAGTATGAGGGGAAAACTGTATTTTGATAAGTATGTTGGAAATATGATTTATACACTGGAACCAGAAGCATATCTGCTGTACATACCTGTAGGAAATCAAGATAATAACCCAATATTTGATAGCGGACTGAAAGAGTTTAAATATTCACTATTTTCTGAGAATAAATTCTATGGTGAAGATAGGATAAATGATGCAAAACAAATTTCTCTTGCTTTGACACACAGAATTATAAATGACCAAACTGGTGATGAGATCTTTACTGGTACTATCGGCCAAATAATTTATTTTGATGATCGTGACGTTCACTTGACTAATGATACAAAATCTCATTCAGATGCATCGAACATAATCGGACTAATGAGTGCAAAAGTTAGTGATAACGGAACGTTGTCTATTGGATCTGTATTCAATCCTCATGCTGGTCATGGCATGAGAAATAATATCAGGTACCGCTATAATGCTAGCACTAGTTCCAGAAACAAATTATTTAATGCCGACTATAGATTCTTCAGAGGCAGTGAGGAGGAGATAGACTTATCTGGAGTATATTCTTTCAATAACGATTTTTCTTTAGTAGGAAAATACAATTATTCTTTTGCAAATAACAGAAGTGATGTTGAAGACTTAATAGATACAATGATAGGTGTAGAATTTGATAGTTGTTGTTACTCACTGAAAGTTGTCTCTAGAAATTACTGGACTGGGACTAAAAAAGACAACGTTTTTTATTTTGAATTCTTGCCTAAGGGTCTAACCACAACTAATAATAAAACATCAATCTTGCTAAGAAGAGGTATACCAGGATATGAGGATAGAACTGACTATGAGTAAGCTCAAAAGCTACTTGATTTTGCTAATTCTGTTATTATCTAATGCAGTTTATTCGTTTGAGGATAGTATTGTTGTAATCGTTAATGATCAAGTTATATTGAAATCTCAACTTGATGAAAAAATTCTACAAGTTGACACTGATGGCCTCAACAGAATTCAACTATTGAAGCTGAAAAATGATATCTTAGATCAACTTATAGAGGAATCTCTCTTGCAACAGGCTAGCTCAAGACTAGGTATAAGAGTCTCAGATATCGATCTTCAAAACCAAATTAAATTGATTGCAAAAAATCAAGGATTGACAGTTCTACAGTTAAAAGATGCTATTGAAAAGGAAAACATCAGTTATGTCCAGTATCTTAATAATTTGAGGAGAAATATAAAGATTCAAGAATTATTCAGAACACAATTCACTAATAGAGCATTCGTTTCAGAAGAAGAAATAATCAGTTATCTGAAGAATAATGACGTACCACAAGCAGAGACTAATATGAGCATTAGAGAATACTCAATCTCAGACGAACCTGGTAACCTCAACCTGAGCCAAGCTAAAATACTTCTCGAAAGCATCAAGAAAGATGGATTAGATGAGAGTAGAAAAAAGTATCCCGACTATAATATTCAGGAAACTACATTGAGTGATATATCAATGAATAAACTTCCAGATATATATCAGAGTAATCTTCAGTTATTGGATAAGAGAAAATTTAGTGGAGTATTTAAAACAGGTAAAGGATATACAATGCTGGAGGTATTAGACAGCACAGTACTCGTTGAGGAATATAAAGTTAGTCATATCCTTATGGCTACTAATCCGATGGAGGGACCATCAAAAATTAAAGATAAATTCTATGAAATAAAAACTAACGTGAAAAATGGTGGTAGTTTCTCAGAATATGCTCAAGAGTATTCACTGGATAAGGCATCTGCAATCAAGGGTGGTTCTCTAGGCTGGATAACGAAAAATTTAGTAGTTGATAAATTTAGACAAGTTATGATTAATACTGACGTCGGAAAAGTGAGTGAACCATTCAACACTAAATATGGTTGGCATATTCTTTATCTTGAAGACAAAAGAATTAAAAACGTGACTAGTCAGATTAAACGAAATCAGGCTATAGCCATATTAAAAGAAAGAAAAGTTGCAGTACAAAAAAGAGAATGGCTTGCAAAACTCAAAGACCAAGCATACATAGAGTATGTTAAATGAGTAACAAAATTGCAATTACACTTGGCGACCCTGGAGCTATTGGACCAGATCTCTGCGTTATGATGGCATCGCAAAGAATTAATAAAAATCATGTTGTGATTACAGACCCCTCTCTTTTATCAGAGAGCTCAAAAAAGTTAAAGATGAAAGTACATATTCATGAGCTGAAATCAATCAATTCTAAAACAATAAGTGGACCAAGTTTAATCAATGTTCTACCAATTAAATTGAGAGTTAAAAATAGGCCTGGATATATGAATCCTAAAAATGCGTCGTTCGTTCTAGAGTCAATAAAAACAGCGGCTAATGGTTGTATGTCTGGCAACTTTTCTGCAATGGTCACAGGACCTATTTCAAAATCAATACTCAATAAAGGTGGTTATAAAATATCTGGGCATACTGAGCTATTAGCTGATATGTGTAAATCTAAATCTATAATGATGCTAATGAATAATAAACTCAAGATAACTCTTCAAACTATACACATTCCACTGAATAGAGTTTCGAAAGAAATTACTAAAAATAATATTGTTCAAAAAATAAGAATTATCAATGATGAACTTATTAAAAAGTTTGCATATAAAAAACCTAAAATACTATTATGCGGACTTAATCCTCATGCTGGAGAGGATGGACTTCTTGGAGATGAGGAGATAAAGATAATGCAGCCTGCCGTCAAAGCATTGAGGAAAATGGGTATAAAAATTGATGGTCCAGTTCCCGCAGATACTGCTTTTATAAAAAAATTAGTATGCCAATACGATGTTATCCATACGATGTATCATGATCAAGGTTTGCCTGTGATCAAGTATGATAACTTCAGCAAGACTACCAATGTAACACTAGGGCTTCCTATTATAAGAGTGTCTGTAGATCATGGAACAGCGACAGACCTTGTAGGAACAGGTAATGTTGATACTTCTAGTTTTGTTCAAGCACTAAAAGTAGCAAGAGATCTCTCAAAAAGTGCTTTATAAAAAAAGACTTGGCCAACATTTTATTGTTGATAATAATATTATTGATAAATTAGTTAGGCATATTGCTCCATCTAGTAAAGATATATTATTAGAGATAGGGCCTGGAGATGGAGCTATGACAATGAGTCTCATAAATAAAGTAAAGCAGATGATTTTAATTGAGAAAGACGAATGCTTGATGGAGACTTTAAGAAAAATAATTAATGTAAGTCCGGGTAGTCTAATTATAAATAATGATATTCTTAATTATGATTTAAGTAAGCACACTGAAAAAATTAGGGTTATAGGAAATTTACCTTATAACATTTCTACAGAAATAATATTTAAAATGTACCCTTATCAAAATATTATAGATATACACTTTATGTTACAAAGAGAGGTAGTGGATAGGATAATTGCAAAGCAGGACACAAAGAACTATGGGAGATTGAGCGTTATGACTCAAGCATACTTTGAGGTGAAGAAGCTATTTAATATTAGCGAGCATGTTTTTATTCCGAAGCCAAAAGTAAAATCCTCATTCATACGTTTAATCCCAAAAAAAAGTATATTTGAAAATAAAGATCATGAAAATATTTTCTTTGAAATAGTAAAAGTTGCATTCAGTGGGAGACGAAAAATGATAAAAAGGTCTCTAAAAGAATATTTTTCTGATAAAGAGTTAAAAGAGATGGAAATTAATCCGGATTCAAGAGCTGAAAATCTTAGTCTGGATGATTATATTCTTATTAGTCGATATGTTAAAAAGATATAGTTCATACTTTTTGCTATTAAATTTAGTATATCAATATTATGTCTTTTTTGTTTGGTATTTAAATGATAAACAAATTCAAATTGAATATGCTTTTATGTTGGGTTTAACCGCTTTTCTCTCAGGCGTCATCTTTATTCTATTTACTCATATCGCTTATTTCCCGAAAAGAAAAAATAACATCACTAATATACCTACTTACCCGCCATTGATAATGCTAGCATCATTAAACTTAGGTTTTTTAGTCGGTATAAGCAATCTGTATCTATTTCAGTTGTATAGTCTTCCTAAGTCTTTTGACGTGCTGCGTTCAAATGAAATAGGGTTTTTTATTATTGTTATTTCCTTAGCGCTAATCTATTCGTCTGTAAGATTATTTAGAGAGGAGCAAGAAGATCCAAACCCAACAACTGTCTCTCATAAACTTATCACAACTGGTATTTTTAAATATACAAGGAATCCTATGTATTTAGCTCTAATCCTTTTTCAAATAGGAGTGGGTATATCTCTAAGTTTTTTACATATCAGTATAATGTCATTACTTACAATTTTTCTATTACACAATTATGTCATTAAAAGAGAAGAGTTTTATCTTTTAAAATTATTTGGTCAAAAGTATGAAGGTTACATGCAACAATCAAGAAGATGGATTTGATTGTAATTGTTTTTGATTCATCACAGATACTAGCTTTCCGTCAGTGAAACTGATGTTATAACTATTACCCTTAAGTACCTCGTCAGATATTATGAGTTTTGAAAGTTCATTCTCAATTTGAGTTTGAATTTTTCTTTTAATTGGTCTTGCTCCATAAATATGGTTGTCACCTATCTGAGATATATGATTCACTACAGATGAATCAAATGTGATCTCAATATCCATATCTTCATATATTCTTTTAGATAGATAAGCAAGCTGATTTACAGTGATTACTCTCAGATTTTCTGTGTCAAGCTTGTTAAAAGCGATAATGTCATCGATCCTATTGATAAATTCAGGTCGAAAACTACTCTGAATTATTTGTTTCATCTTATTTTTAATATCAGCAGTAGGATCATTAAAGTACTCGGCGCCTAGGTTTGAAGTCATTACAATAATTGTATTTTTGAAGTCAACCACTCTCCCATGTCCATCCGTTAATCTTCCATCATCGAACAACTGAAGCATTATATTTAAAACCTCTGGATGTGCTTTTTCAATCTCATCAAGAAGTATTAAAGAATATGGCTTTCTTCTCACTAGTTCTGTTAGAGATCCGCCTTGATCATATCCAACATAACCAGGTGGTGCGCCTATAAACCTCGAAACATTATGTTTTTCAGAGAATTCAGACATATCTAATCTGATGAGTGAATCATCACTATCAAAAAGAGCTTTCGATAGTTCTTTTGTTAATTCTGTTTTGCCGACACCAGTGGGACCCAAAAATAAGAAAACGCCATTGGGCTTATATGGATCTGATACTCCAGATCTTGATCTTCTAATTGCGTTACTTACTGCGGTAACTGCATTTTCTTGGCCTATGACACGCTCCGATAATCTTTTTTCTAAATTGAGGAGCTTATCTTTTTCAGATAACATCATCGATGCAACAGGGATGCCAGTCCATTTTGATACTACATTAGCCACTATCTCTTCGGTGACCCTGTTTCTTAGTAGTTTTAGATCTTGATGATTTATTTTTTCCGAGTCCTTGATATCTGATTCTATCTTTGGAATGACGCCGTGTCTCAGCTCAGCCATTTTCATTAAATCCCCATTTCTTTTAGCACTCTCTAATTCAATGCGTGATTCCTCGAGTTGTGATTTAAGTGCATTTGATTTATTAAGAATCTCTTTCTCTTTTGTCCAAATCTTCTCTAATTCATTGTATTTCACTTGGAGTTCAGATAGCTTCCTAGACACCTCCTCTATAGCCTCGATTTCATTATCTTGACTTTTACTTAGAGCTTCTTTCTCGATTTTTAGTGTAATTATTTTCCTATCTAGTTCATCTAAGTCTTCTGGTTTTGAATCAATTTCCATTCTAATTAGACTTGCAGACTCATCAATCAAGTCAATAGCTTTATCAGGAAGATTTCTATCTGTGATATATTTGGTAGATAATCTTGTTGCTGAAATGATCGAAGAATCTGAGATCGAAACTCCATGATGAATTTCATATTTTTCTTTTAATCCACGCAAGATGGCTATTGTCTCATCTTGTGATGGCTGTTCTATCAATACTTTTTGAAACCTTCTTTCTAATGCAGGGTCTTTTTCAATATTTTCTCTAAATTCATCTAACGTTGTCGCTCCAATACAATGTAGTTCACCCCTTGCTAGAGCAGGTTTTAACATATTCCCGGCATCCATAGATCCTTCAGCCTTACCGGCACCAACCATCGTGTGCAATTCATCAATGAATAAAATGTATTTATCACTATTTTTTTCAATTTCTTTAATCACTGATTTTAATCTTTCTTCAAAATCACCTCTAAACTTTGAGCCTGCTAAAAGAGCTGCCAAATCCAATTGCATAATTACTTTATCTTTCAAGCCTGATGGAACTTCGTTGTTCACTATACGCTGAGCAAGACCTTCAATTATTGCTGTTTTTCCTACGCCTGGTTCCCCAATAAGAACAGGATTATTCTTTGTTCTTCTCTGAAGGACCTGAATTGTCCTTCTTATTTCTGTATCTCGTCCAATTACAGGATCAAGTTTCCCTCTCTCTGCTTGTTGAGTAATATTAATTAAGAACTCTGTAAGTGACTGATCAGAATCCTCATATGACGGACTATTTATTTTATTATTTTGTCTATTTTTATAAATTAACTCTCTAATCTGATCTAACTTAATATTATTCTTCTCTATAAATACTCTAAATTTATGATCTGAGAGTATGTAAAATATAATTAGATCTGAAGCAACATATGTGTCACCTAGCCGTTTAGACTCAGTCTGTGATTTTTCAATAACGTCAAATAAATCCCTGGTAATTTCAATCTTATCATTCTGTACCGTGACAACAGGTAGCAAATTGATATTATCCTCACAGAAATTTTCCAGTTCATTTATGTCTATATTTATCTGCTCTAAAAGTTTCTTACCTAAGCATTGAAGATTCAACGAGGAAATAATTACATGCAAATTATCAATGTATTGATTTTTATTCTGTTTAGCTTTCTGATCAGATATAGAAAATAATTGTTTAACCGTATCTGTAAAGTTAATGTTGTTTATATCCATACATTTAATGTATGGGTGATTATAAAAAAAACAAGCTTAATTTAGTGGCTATGATGCCCGTGATCAGAATTGCTGTTGGAGTTGATCTCTCTGAAATCAACGACAGTGAATTTAAGCATAAATCTTCTCTCTAGACTATCTTGAGCGATCATAAGAATTTGCTCTCCTGCCCTAACATCGCGTCTAGGTCCTATCAGCATCAGGTGAGTTCCACCAGGTTTCAGTTCAATACTTGCATTAGCTGGTACGAGTAATTTTTTAGCTTGTTTCATTTTTGCGGTGCCTGACTTGTATTCCATCACATGCATCTCTACACTATCGTAAACTGGACTTGTGAAGCTATGGAATTCAACATCTTTATCGGATGTGTTTGTGAATTTCACATAGCCAGCATTGACAGATGCATTAGGCGGGGCTAATGGAATAGTTGCACCAATTATATCTATCTCCCCTTGTGTATCACGACTTGGATCTATCCCGCTCATAAATGACCAGGATGAAATACTGAAGGTTAGTAGAAAAAGTGGTAGGTAAAATTTCATCAAAAATATTATTACATAATAAAATGCCTATTTCACTTGAAATTTGCTTTATATGAAATATATTTTTATTGTATGAATAAAGACCTTTTAAAAATTCTTGTTTGCCCTAAATCAGGAGCTAAGTTAGATTTTGATGAGGAAAATAACGAGCTAATATGCAAAGAATCAAAATTAGCGTACCCTATAAAAGATGGAATACCAATAATGTTAATCGACAGTGCTAGGAAGATAACTTAGGAGATAATATGGCTAACGGAAAAATCAATACTAAAGTTAAAGATATGAAAATAGAATGTTCAAACTCTAAGAAGGATAGACTCTACAGTCTTTTAGATAAAAAATTGATCTTATATTTTTATCCAAAAGATCTTACACCTGGTTGCACTTCAGAAAGTATCGATTTTAATAATAATCTTACAAAAATTAAGAAACTTGGAGCAAATGTTGTTGGTGTGTCCAGAGATAAGATGTCCTTACATGAAAAATTTATTGATAAACATAAATTCAAGTTTCCATTAATATCTGATATAGAAGAAAAGCTTTGTAAGAGTTTTGATGTTATCAAAGAGAAGAGTCTATATGGAAGAAAATATATGGGTGTTGACAGATCAACTTTTATAATTGACGAAAGTGGCAAAATACTACATGTATGGAGAAACGTGAAAGTAAAAGGGCACGTAGAAGAAGTAATTGATAAATTAAAAGAGGTATCGTGAATATAATCATACTACTTCTACTAATATTCTTTACTATTACTACGATAATTTGCTTAATCTTTATGAACAGACTAGTCAAGCTTCAAAAAGAGAATAATGAGCTTATTAAAAATATATTAGAGAATAAGTCTAGCGGTCATAAGAGTAACGATGGGCCTATGCCGCACACTGAATTAGAGAAATTCAAAACACAATTCATGCAAAATCCATATCAGCCGCCAAAATGAAGGAGAAATCTATATTCTCACAAATTATTGATAGGGAAATACCA
>MDSZ01029863.1_pt1 | contig 17707 bp, 17 predicted proteins | sample 811201 | NCBI WGS metagenome assembly MDSZ01 (sample SAMN05326647, study PRJNA326480) | marine metagenome | isolation source: seawater | place: Indian Ocean: North | collected 2010
TTATAATTTAATGTACGTTATTGTTTTTTATGAGCTTCAGCATTTAAAATATAATTTTTTTCCAGAATATAAAGCATATCATAATTTTGATTTAAGAGAAATTATAATAAATAATTTTTTAAGCAATGCATTTAAAATTATAACATGTGTAAACAAAGATAAAGCGCTTCTAGAAAAATATTATAACGCACAAGAAGATAAAATTATGATCCAACCATTTGTTTCTAGATTGCCTCTAATTTATGAAGAAACAGTCAATAAAGATGATTATCAAAATTATATAAAAAAATTAAAATTAAACACTGATAAAAAAATTTTATTTTATCCAGCTCAATTCTGGCCTCATAAAAACCATAAGTATATAATTGATGCTATGGATGAAATAGTTAATAGATACAAAAAAAAAGAATATCATGTTGTGTTTTGTGGCTATGACAAATTTAATCAACTAAATTTCTTAAAAAATAAAATTAAGAAAAAACAATTGTCAAATTATTTTACTTTTTTTGATTATCTTGAAGATAATGAAATAATAGCCCTGTATTTGAATTGTCATGCATTAGTTATGCCCACTTTTGTTGGACATTATTCTTTGCCATTATTTGAATCCTTTTACTTTAAGATTCCAGCATTTTTTACTAAAGATTTATTGGATGATAATTTAAGAAAATTTGCCTTTGAAATCGATACCAAAAAACCAGACGATTTAGCTACAAAGCTTATGAATATTAATAGTGATAATAAGAATTTAGATAAGATAATGGATGAAGCTCATAATTTTTATAAAAATTTCTGCTCTATAAAAAAAATTAAACAAACATATACAGAAATATTTGATGAAGTTCTTTACTTTAAAAGCATATGGAAGTAGCTAGCAATTTCTAAATTGTTTTTGTAGAACTTTTTTTCTTTAAAACTCTATTATTATTTTATTTTATATTATTATTTACTATATTAATTATCTTGTCTAAATCTTTTTTTTTTAAATCTACATAAGATGGTAAGTATAATCCATATTTAGATATAAACTCCGAGTTGGGATAGTTTTTATATTTCACTTGTTTCATTTTAATTAAAATTTCTTGTTTATGCATTGGCCAAAAAAAAGGTCTTGAACCTATTTTATTTTTTTTCAATATATCAATAATCTTTTTAGCTAAAATTTTTTTATTTTTAATTACTATCCCAACCACCCAATAAATATTCTTTAAACCATCTTTATAAGGAGGTAAAATTTGTATGAATTTATTATTTTTAAAATTATTATAATAATATTTTCCAATATAAATTTTTTTTTTAATTACCTTATTAATATTATCTAACTGACTAATACCTATAGATGCTTGCATATTAGTCATTCTATAATTCCAACCTAAATCATCGTGATTGAACCTGTTAATTTTTCCAAAACATAAGTTTCTTAATGATTTACATTTTTTATAATAATTATAATTATTTGTACAAATCATTCCACCCTCACCAGTTGTGACATGTTTATTAGCATAAAAACTAAAAGTACCCATATCCCCATAGGCTCCACAAAATTTATTTTTATATTTTAAACCCAATACCTCTGCAGCATCCTCTATGATTTTAATTTTGTGTGCTTTACAAATTTTAACTATTTTTTCCATGTGATTGGAATAAGAGTATATGTGGGTAACAATAATAGCTTTTGTCTTTTTAGATATTTTTTTTTTCAAATCTTGAAGATCTATATTCCAATCATTCAGGCCACAATCTACAAAAATTGGTTTAGCCCCTTGTCTCAAAACAGCTAGGGCATTTGAAATTATAGTAAAATTTGGGATTATGACTTCATCATTTTTTTTTAAATTAAGACATTTAATTGCAATATCTAGAGCAGCCGATCCACTGGAAACAGAAATACAGTATTTTTTTCCAATATATTTAGCAAATTTATTTTCAAATTTTAAAACTTGTGGACCATCCGATGAAATCCATCCATCTTTTAGTGAATTAGATACATTTTTAATGTCTTGTTTAAAAATTTTGGGTTTACTTACTGGTATCAATTAAATTATCCGATTATTTAAATTTTTTTTAATTTAGTTTCGTCAAATTTTTTCTTATCTTTAAGAACAGAATATGGGCCCTGTTTAACTTCTATCATTTCGCATGGACTTAAAGTTTTAAACCCATGGCCACCGCTTATAAGAGATATAATCTCAGAGGTATATAAAATTTTACTAACTAGATAATTTTTTTTATTATCATAAAAATCTACCCTTAACCTACCTTTAAGAAGTATTATCGTCTCGGAGGTATAAAATATTTTGTTTAATCTTTTTAAATGTAGGTGTGGCTTAATTATATGATTTTTATCATGTTTCATATATCCACACTGTAAATTTAAATTGTTTGGAGTAAAAAATGTTACTCCCTTTTTTTTTCTGTACTGTTTTCTAATTATAATTGCCAGGAGTTTTTTATTATGTTGAATTTTTTCAATCATATTTAAGTCATTTAATTTTATTTAAACAATCATATACCATGATTTTGATTAATTTATCCAAATTTGTTTTTGGATTATAACCAAAGGTTTTTTTTGCTTTTGATATATCACTTTTAAGATTAGAATTTTTTCCTTTTCTAAGAAATTTTTTATTAATTTTTAAATATTTTTTGTAATCTAGATTTAGATATTTAAATACCTTTCTGCAGAATTCCTCTACAGTATAACTTTTGCCACTTCCAATTGTAAAGAAATCTGGTTTTTTCTGCTGAGTAATTTTCCAAGCCGCTTCAACATACTCTTTTGCATATCCCCAATCTATTTTTATATTTATATCTCCTAGCTCTATATTTTTTCTTCTACCTAGATAAATTTCACAAGCATTATAAACAATTTTTTGCGATACATAATCCAATCTTCTTCTAGGAGATTCGTGATTAAAAAAGATCGCTCCGCATATATGTAAATTATATATTCTGTTATACATTTTTGCTGCCAAATATACGGTTGATTTACTTAATGCATAAATACTAGAAGGTGCTAGTAAACTTTTCTCATTCTGCTTGCTCTTTTCATCCCATGCAAAAATATTTGAACTCAGTGGTTGAAAAAACTTTATTTTCTTTTTTATATTTTTAAGATTTTCAAAAATATTTATAACTGAAAAGGCTGTTACACTCATAGAATAAGCTGGAATATCTTTGCTCCAAGTTACATCATCTTGGTCTGCAAAGTTATAAATTTCATTTGGATTTGAGTAATTAATCGCATTCTCTATTGAATGAATATCTAGTATGTCTCCTCTTATAATAAAAAATTTTTTATTAAAATATTTTTTATTTTCGATTAATGATTGGATATTTTTGGTATTCCCAGTTGCGCTTTTTCTTATTAATCCATAAACAATATAATTTTTTTTGAGCAATAACTCGCACATGTATGATCCATCTTGACCTGTACAACCTAAAACTAGAGCTCTTTTTTTCATTATGATACTAACTTAAACTTTGGATACGGTAACATAAATTTTCCACCACCTTTTAACCATTTTTTTTCACGTTTAATAAATTCACTTATGAAACCATAAGGCATTACGAAAAAATAATCTGGATTTAGTTTTCTAGCATTTTCTTCTGATAAAATTTTAATTCCAGATCCTACAGTATATCTACCCCATTTTGATTTACTTCTTTCAGCTGCAAAAGGGATTTCTTTGTTTGATAAACCATAATATTGTAACAAAGTATTGCCTTTTGTAGAAGCTCCATAAAGAAATATTTTTTTACCTAACTTATTTTGTTTTTTAATAAATTTTACAGTTTCGGTTTTATTCTTTTTCACTCTTTTAATAAATTTTATTATTTCTTTATAATCAGAGTTTTCTTTATATTTAATTGATCTTTTAATATTCTTTTTACAGTAAATTCTATATGATCCACCATTAATTTTGTTTTGATTTATTTTAAATATTTTTAAGCCATTTTTTTCGAATAAATATTTCAAAGACTTGTATGAATAATACTCAAGATGTTCGTGACAAATATTTCCCAGGTCATTTGTTTTAAACATAGAATGAGAACACATTAGTTGTGCAACAAATATCCCATCGTCGTCCAATGCATCTGCCGCATGTTTAATAAATTCAGATGGATCTTCTAAATCATAAAACATACCTATTGCTGAAACAACTTTTAACTTTTGGTGTTTTTTTGGAATCTTTTTCAAGTGTTTAGAATGCCAAAAATCATTAATTAAATAATTACAGTTCTTTTTTAACTCATTTTTTAAATTTTTAGCAGGTTCACAACCAATCGAAATTATTCCATCATTTTTAAAATATTTTAACAATGTTCCATCATTAGCACCAATATCCAATATAACTTCACCTTTATTTATTTTACAATTCTTTTTAATATCTTGATAAAGTTCTTTTAATCCATCTCTCATCGTTTTAGTAATTCCTGATTTGTACCAATAATATTTTTTATACATAATTTCTTGCGGTGCCGAATGTTCCAATTGAAGTAAATGGCATTTATTACAATAAACAAGATTTAGAGGTGCTTTTATTCCTTTTTTTATAGATGATTTTTTTACAAAATTAGAAACATAATGATTACCAAAATTATAGATTTGTTTTAATTTTTTATTTTTACACAATCTACACTTTTTTATTTTGATCGTTTTTGGAATTTTTACCATTACAAAATAATCACTTTATTTAATTTTTAAATTTTTAACAGTTTTTCTTATAAAGTTTTTAATTGAAAATTCTCTACTTTCAATTTTTATTTTCCTTTTGATTTGATCATTTTTTATTTTTTTAATAATAGCAAGTCCAGAAGATTCAAAATTAAAATTTAAATCAAAATTTTCATGATTAGAAAAATAAATTTCTAATATAGCATTAAAAGTCTCTTTATTATTTATTTCACAATAAAAATTATTTCTAACACCATTTTTAACATAAGGAAGGTGTGAAATATCATCAATAAAAATCATACCTCCCAATTTTAATAAGTCATAATAACCATAAATTATTTTGATAACATGATTTGCCTCATGTAGACTATCTATAAAAAGAATATCAATTTTATTTGGTATTTTTGATTTAATTAAATTAAAATTATCATCTCTTGATTGAATAAAAGTCCAATTTTTATTATCTGATACTTTGGAACAGTCTACAATATCAACAGAATATAAATGTCCTTTATTTTTATCACAAATTTCCAAAAATTTTTTTGTGGAGTCGCCATTTTGTACACCCAACTCAAGAATAATTAGATCTTTTTTTTCTTTAATTTTATCAAATATATTCTTTTCAATTTTACCAATATAATCGTCCATAATATTAATTAGTTATTTATAAATAAGATGAAATTATAATATAGGTGTTAACAATCATTTCAACAAATTAAAAAAAATATTAACAAGTGATATTAATTTTTGGAAGTTGCATTTAAAATTAATGTTACATCTTTTTAATACAAATACTTCAAACAAAATAAAATCTTAATATATTTTTAGAAAAAGAATTTATAGATTTAGAATAATTTTCAAATAAAATATAGAAAAATGAATACAAAAAAACATAAAGTATTTTATTGGTCACCATCTCTTGTAGATATTGCAACAAACAGATCAGTCATAAATTCTGCTTATAGTCTTAACAAGTACAGTAAAAAATATTGTTGTTCTATAATTAATTTTTTTGGAGAATTTAACAGATTTAACAAGGATATTGAAAAAAAAAAATTAAAACTTCTAAATTACTACAATGAATATATTTATAGAATTTTACCAAGACATGGAAAAGTGAAAAGTAGATTTTCTTTTTTAATTATATTTTTAATGGCTTTTTTCCCTTTAAAAAAATTGCTTAAAAAAGAAACACCAGATTATTTCATTATTCATCTTATTACTTCTCTTCCTTTAATTTTGTTAATTTTATTTAAGTTTGAAACAAAATTTATTTTAAGAATTTCAGGATATCCTAGAATGAATTTTTTTAGAAAATTACTTTGGAAGTTTGCTTTAAAAAAAATTTATTTAATAACTTGCCCAACAACAAATACTTATAATTATATAAAAAGCCTTAATATTGTCGATGATTCAAAGATCAAAATACTTTACGATCCTGTGTTAAATGTAAAAGAGATCAATAAAAAAAAAAATGAAAATATTAAATTTAAAAATTATTTTTTGTCAGTAGGCAGACTCACAAAACAAAAAAATTTTATTTTTTTGTGCAAAGCATTTAAAAAAATTGTTAAAGAGCACAGTGATATAAAATTATTAATTGCAGGAGAAGGTGAACAAAAAACTGAATTAAGTAATTTTATAAAAGAAAATAATCTATCAAAAAATATAATATTATTAGGTTTCATTGAAAATATTTTTCCATATTTTAAAAATTCAAATGGGTTTATTTTAACATCATTATGGGAAGATCCGGGTTTTGTCTTAGTTGAAGCAGCATTTTGTAGAGCCCCAATTTTATCATCTAATTCTTGGCCAGGCCCAATCGAATTTATTAAAAAAGATTTTAACGGATTATTATTTAATAATAATGATATGCAAAGTTTTCTAAATGAGTTCAAAAAGTTTAATATTTATCAAGATAAAAATTATCTTAAATTAAATAGTCTTAAAATTTGTAAAAAATTTTCTTTATTTAATCATTATAACAATTTGATTAGTTTGATATAAATTACCACTACATGTTATTAACATTTTTTTTAATTTCTTTTATTATATTATTATCCACAATAGGTTTTGGTTTAATTTTTACAAAAATATTTAGATTTGGTAATTTTAATTATAATTATGGTCTAATAGGTTTATTAGGTCTTTTCAATTTGAGTGTTATTGTTAGTTACACTCACTTATTTACAGCTCACAATTTTAGTCATAATTTAATAATTCTATTAATAGGATTAGTATTTTTTTTTTTTATTAATAGAAATAAATTTATTCAAATAAGAAACATCTTTTTAGTATTTAGCTTGTTATTCATTGCTTTGGTTATTGCAAAAACCAATGAGGATTTTGGTTATTATCACCTACCAAATTCTTTACAATTTGCTCAACAAAAATTGCAGTTTGGTTTAGGGAATCTCAATCATGGATTTAAACATATCAGCTCTATATTCATGTTAATGTCGATAAACTATTTACCTTTTTTTGAATATAAGCTCTTCAATATAACTAATTTTTTATTCTTAGTTTTTTTGATCTATTTTTTGTTACTAGAAATATATAGCAAGAATAGTTGTAATTTAAATATTTCTAAATTCTACTTGAGTATTTTTTTAGTTTTGTTTTTATCAAAATTTAGTCGATTGGCCGAATTTGGATCAGATATTTCTGGTCAAATAGTAATTTTAGTAGCTTTTTTTTATATATTTGAATTTATATTTAACAAAAACAACAACATTCCAAAAATTAAATATCTAAAATTATCCATAATAATGATAGTTTTTTCAATTACTCTTAAATTTATTTCAATAATTTATTCACTCTTTTTTTTGATTATTTTTATGGTTTCAATAAAAAAAGAAATATTTTTAAAATTGTTAAAAAAGGATTATTTTTTAATTCTAATTTCACCACTACTCATTTTTTTTATTTTAAATTTTTCTTCCACAGGATGTATTATTTATCCTGTAAATAAATTATGTTTTCCGAATAATTTTGATTGGGCTTTAAGTTCTGATGTGATTCGTTACCTTAATTTCCACTATGAACTTTGGGCTAAAGGCGGACTTGGTCCGGGTTACTCTGTGGAAAATAAAATTGAATATACCAAGTTTTTAAATTGGGTACCTCATTGGTTCGCAGTTTATTTTGTTGGGAAATTTTCAGATTATATTTTAGTAATAGTTGCTATTCTAATAATTTTTTATGCATTTTACTTTAAACAAATACCTCAATTAAAAAATAAAAATTTATCTATTAAATTTGAGTATTTAATATTTTATTTAATTTTATTGTTAATTTTACTATTATGGTTTTTCAATTTTCCAAGTCTAAGATATGCAGGTTATTTAATTGTAACTTTGGTTATTATTTTTCCATTTTCTTTATACCTTGGCAATAAAATAGATTTTTCAAAAAAAAAAAATTTAAGCAAACTCACTATTATTTTTTTAATTTCTTACTCAATTTTCTTGTACAAGAATATAACAAGGATAAATTATGAACTTAAAATTCCTACAGCTGAACATCATAATTTTCAAAATTTCCCTTTTTATTGGATAAATATGAATAAATTTAAAAATATTGAAATTGATGGACATAAATTATATTTAACAAATGGAAAGTGTTGGGCAGTCCCATCTCCTTGTGTAAGAAATAACGAAAGCATTCGAATAACTAAAAAACTTAACTATGTTTTTTACTCTGAAAAAAAATGAAAAAATTACCACTAATTTCAATCATAATATCATATTATAAGAAAAAAAAATATATTAAGAAGACTTTAGACTCTATTTTAAATCAATCCTATAAAAATTATGAAGTTATATTTATTTATGACGATAAAGACAAATCAGATTTAAGTTTTATTAAATCTTTACTAAAAAAATTTAAAAAAAAAAAACTAATAGTAAATAAAACAAATTTAGGTGTGGCTAAATCAAGAAACAAAGCGTTAAAATATTCAAATGGTTTGTATATTTCTTTTATTGACGCTGATGATATTTGGAAAACAAATAAACTTTATTACCAAATTCATTATATGATAAAAAATAATATTGATTTATCATTTACTTTTTATGATATTTTTCAGAGTAATATCAAAACAAAGAAGGTAAAAAAAATATTTTTTAAAGTAGATTACACGAGTTTAGTTAAATCAAATTACATTGGTTTAAGTACAGTAATGTTTAGTAGAAAAATTATTTCAAAGATATATTTCCCCATTTTGAAAACTCAAGAGGATTATGCTCTGTGGTTAAAGCTTTTAAGAAAAGGAGTTAAATTTGGTTATATAAATAAAATACTTACATCTTGGAGAAAAACTAAAAATTCTCTTTCTTCAAATATCTTTCAAAAATTATTAGATGCATTTAAAATGTATTATATATATGAAAAAAAAAATTTTATATTTTCAATATTTAGTGTATTAGTTCTTTCATACAATAAACTTATAAATAAACATTTGTACTAAATTGAAAAAAAAAGCTTTAATCACTGGAGTCACAGGTCAGGATGGCTCATATCTTGCAGAATTTTTACTAAAAAAGGGTTATATTGTTCATGGTATAAAAAGAAAATCTTCAACATTTAATACCAGTAGAATAGATCATATTTATAAAGATTTTCATCAAGCTTCCAATTTTTTTTTACATTATGGTGACTTAGCGGATTCAAATAGTCTTTTTAATATAGTAAATAAAATAAAGCCCCATGAGATATATAATTTAGGAGCCCAAAGTCATGTTGGTCATTCTTTTGAAATTCCCGAGTATACTTCAGAGGTAACTGGCATTGGTACTCTAAGATTATTAGAAGCTATGAGATTTTTAAAACTTTCAAAAACAAAATTTTATCAAGCAAGTACATCAGAACTTTTTGGAGAAAAACAAAGTGGAATAAATTCATTCAATGAAAAATCTTTAATGGTACCAAAATCACCTTATGGAGTTTCAAAATTGTATTCGTATTGGATAACTAAAGTCTATAGACAAGCTTATGGTTTTTATGCTTGCAATGGTATACTTTTCAATCATGAGAGTCCTAGAAGGGGCGAGACTTTTGTTACAAGAAAAATAACTAGATTTTTTGCAGAAAAAGTTCTCGGCTCGAAGGATATTTTATATTTAGGTAATCTAAATGCTAAAAGAGATTGGGGTCATGCAAAAGATTATACAGAAATGCAATGGAAGATTTTACAACAAAAAAGTCCAGATGATTACGTAATTGCAACAGGAAAGACTACTAGCGTAAGAGAATTTGTTAATGAGTGTTGTAAATATCTTAAATTAAAAATTGTTTGGATTGGGAAGGGAGTAAATGAAAAAGCATATATTGTTAATGGAAAGAAAAAAGAGCTAATTATTAAAGTTGACAAGAAATACTATAGACCTCTTGAGATTGACTATTTGAAAGGAAATCCCAAAAAAGCCTTTAAAGAATTAAGATATAAACTAAAGAATAATCTTAAAGATCTGGTTAAAGACATGTTGGATTCTGATATCAATCAAGCAAAACAAAAATTTAAATTTCAGTCATAGTAATGAAAAAAACAGACAGTATATTTGTTGCAGGTCATAATGGTTTAGTTGGAAGCTCAGTTTTAAATCTGCTTATCGAGAAAGGTTATAAGAGAATAATTACTGTTGATAGAAAAAAACTTGATTTAAGAGATTACAACAAGGTAAAGAGTTTTTTTAAAAAAAAAAAAATTAATTATATGATTATGGCAGCAGCCAGAGCCGGAGGCATAATGGCCAATAGCTCTAATCAAAAAGATTTTTTTCTTGAGAATATCGAAATACAAAATTCACTATTAAAACTTGCATTAGAGAAAAAAATAAAAAGAACGATTTTTTTAGGAACTTCTTGTATTTATCCCAAATTATCAAAAACTCCAATAAAGGAAGACAGCCTTCTTTCTGGCAAATTAGAAAAGACAAATCAATGTTACGCAATAGCTAAAATTGCTGGAATTAAATTGAGTGAAGCTTTATTTGAGGATTATAACTTGGATATTGTTTGTTTAATGCCAACTAACGTATATGGAGTTAACGACAATTTTGACAAATTTAATGGGCATGTAATACCCGCTATGATCTCAAAATTTATCCAAGCAAAAAAAAAAGAATTTAAAAAAAATCAAATTACTAGGAACTGGTAAACCTATTCGGGAATTTATACATTCGAATGATTTAGCTAATGCTATAGTAACCTGCCTGAAAATATCAAAAAGTAAAATAAAAAAATTATTTAAACCTTCGATGCCAATAATCAACATAGGTACAGGAGAAAGTGTTTCAATTTTTGAATTGGCAAAAACGATATCGAAATTAGTTGGATTTAAGGGTAAAATTGTTTTTGACAATAATTATCCCGATGGAACATTCAAAAAAAACTTAAATTCAAATAAAATTTATAGTCTAGGATGGAAACCAAATATTAAACTTGCCGAAGGACTTAAAGAAGTCATTGATAAAAAATTATATTAATGGATTTAAATAATTTAATAATTTTATCCATATTTTTATTGGGTTTAATGGTTATTTTTAAGAAATTCAATTTTTTGATAGATAATACAGATTTTTCAGATCATAAAAAAATAGGAATACAAAATAAATCACCAATTATTCTAGGTGGAATATATTTAACATTTTCCACAATGTTTTTAGCTCCAGAAATTTATAATTTTCTAAAAATTATTTGTTTATTAATATTATTTCTTGGTCTTTCATCAGATAGAAATTATTTAAGCAATCCATTAGTAAGATTAATTTTGCAAGTTTTAATAATATTTATTTTTATCTATTATGAAAATTTAAGCATTAGATCAATAAGTATTAATTTTTTTGATAATTATTTAGAATTTAAATTAATTAATATTTTTTTTACTTTATTTTGTTTTGCGATACTCATGAATGGGAGCAATTTTTTAGATGGGCTTAATGGTTTATTATCAGGTTATTATCTATTAGTATTAGGGTCATTAATTTATTTAAATTTTTCTTCTGATGAAATTAATATGAGTCATTATGAGCTCACAAATTTAATTTTCATGATACTAATTATTTTTTTTATAATCAATATTTTTGGTTTAATTTATTTAGGTGACAGTGGCTCGTATGTAATTTCAATGATAGTTGGCTTCATATTAATAAAAGAAAGTCAAAATAATTTTATTATTTCACCATATTATATTGTATTACTTTTATGGTATCCAGCATTTGAAAATTTATTTTCTTTAATAAGAAGATCATATAAAAAAAAAAATGTATCTGAAGCAGACAAATTACATTTGCACCAATTAATATTCAGATATTTCAAGCAAAAAAAAATATTTAATAAAAAAATAATAAATACTTCAACCTCTTTTTTAATTTTAATTTGTAACTTTCCAGTATTTATTATTGCTAATATCAATTATTCACATACTTTAACATTGGTATCAATGATTTTTATATATGTAATTATTTATTTATTTATTTATTTTTATTTAATTAGTTTTTTCCGTAAAAGTTTATAAATAAAAAATAATTTTAGCATTTCTAATAGTATCAAAAAACCGTCTTTAAAAGCATTAACTTTTTTTCTTCCTGCTATTCTCTTGAGCTCGTATGAAGGAATACATTCGTATTTCATATTTGCTATTTCCATTTTAATTGGTAATTCAACACAAAATTTAAAATCATTAGATACTATATTTAATTTTTTAAAAGAATCTGTTTTACCCATTAAATATGTATACAAAATATCAGAAATTTTAAGTGAAAAAAATATATTGCCAATTTTTGAAAAAATTTTGTTTCCAATAAAAGTAATTAATGTATCGTCCTCACTACCACCCGGATATTCATATCTTGTGGTATAAACAAAATCATTTTTTTTAATTAGATCATAGAGTTTATTTAAATCTTTTGGTTGAAATGAACCATCAGCATTAAATATACAAAAGTATTCTGTATCACAAAATTTTATTGCCTCTGTTAATGAATTTCCATATCCTGATCCAGATTGAAAAAAAATCTTAATATTTTTTTTGTTTTTACAAGAATTAATTGTAGCAAGATCATTTTCCTTTAATGAGATTATTGTTTTAATCTTTAGGTCTTTCAGTGAGTCAAGAACTTTTGGTAAAGACTCACTTTCATTTTTTGCTGGTATTATTAAAGTTAAATCATTCATTATTTATTTTTCTAAAAAGATATTGAATTGAATTTTTTTTTGTTACTCTATTAAATTTATTTTGCATATAACCTTTATGTGCAAAAATTGTTGATAAAGAACTATTTTCTTCATTTGTTATTCTTGAGCCATGATCAGACATAATAAATATTTCAAAATTATTTAAATTATTTATTTTTGATAGAAGATTATCCATAAATTTAATTACACAATTTCTTTCAATATTATGTTGCTTAATATTTTCATCTAAATTCATATATATATTTAAATTACTTAATCTAACTTCATAATTACAATCATTGTTAAATCCGTACGGTTTATGAGGAACAAGCAGGTGAACAAAAATCAAATCATATTTTTTTGAAATTATGTCAACATAAGTATAATTTAGTATATTATTAATAAACAATTTTTCTCCCTCCGGTTCTAAAGTCGAATTAATTATTTCAAATTGTTTAAACAATCTCCAAAAAAGTTTTGCCATGATTGAACCATTTAAAGCCCAACTTGATATAAAGTTTGACAATTTATCAGTTTGAGCATTTATAATTCCAAGATTTAAAGGGTTATATTGATAGCATTTATTGACATTAACATTTTTGCAATAATCAATATGTATATTTTGCATAACAGAAATCGAATTAAATTTATTAAATAGTAAATTTTTCTGTATTTCATATTCAACAAAATAATTATTAGATGGTTTGACTAATAATTGATTATCATTAAGTTCTTCACGAAAATTAATTAATGATGTAATTGACTCTACACTATTTTTTGAAGTTGAAAATGCATCTGTATAATAATTAAAATTAAATTTTTTAAAAAAATTCTCAAATTTAATATTAATTTCTTTTCCTTTTTTAGTTTTACTTGATAAAGAATTTAAACCAGACATCTCATCCCAAATAAAAATCAAAGTTGTTTTTTCAACTTTATTGTCAATTTCTTTTTCAAAAAAAGGTATTTTGTAATGGCTTTTGGTGTCATCATAAATATTAAAACAAAATATTGTTGCTATTGAAACTAAAAAAACTTTAGAAATCTTATTATGATTACTGATTAAAAGAATTGTAAAAATTATTACAAATAATATAATTAATACTCCTATAGCTGGAATGTAAACAATTTTAAAATAATTTAAAATAAATGAGATATTTGATTGTATAATGCCATTGAATAAACCTAAATGATTATCTATACCAAAAACTATAATTAAACTTAGATAGGAAATTTTAAAATATTTACTCTTTCTTTTTACGTAAGTTAAAAATAAAATATTTAGCAAAAATAAAAGTATAAAAAAAAATAATATTATAATTAGATCAGATTTATCCAGATTAGACTTAAAAATAAAAACCGGAAATAAACAAAAAAAAAACAATAAATTATCTTTTATATTCATATATTGTTCGGCCAGATTCACTAACTTTAGTCTTAGATAAAATCTGCGTTTTAATGCTTAATTTATTTTCGAAATTTTGGATTGTATAGTTAGGAAATATATCGCCTTTTAATTCTAGCATCTTAATTACTGTTAAATCATTTTTTGGAACAAACTCTATCAATCCTGTTGGTGCCAGAGATACCAACCAATCAATAACTTGATTAAGAGGTATATTTTTTGCGATAGCCAAATGATGTTCAAAAGCTAGTGCCAAAATTGCATCAAACTTAGCTCTATTTTTGAAACTTTTTCTTTCTTTTTCATCCCACCCAATGTTTCCACTCGGATTTGATGCATCAAAATATAGGGGTAGAAAATTTAAATTTTTATTAAGTGCTTTTTTATAGGCTTTATCGATTGCATTTATATCAAAATCAAAACCAATTATACTCTTGGATCCATTATTTAAAGATAATTCTGAGTATTTTCCATCATTACATCCCAAGTCAGCAACTAAATTAAAATTATTTTTCTTTATAAACTTTTCAACAACCTCTTTTTTGTTGTTCTCTTCTATTTCTGTATATGAATTATTTTTGGAATAATCATCCCAGATAGTTATTGATTTATAATCCTCTAATTCTGATATAAATTTTTTTAATTGTTTTAAAATAAGAATTAAATTTTTTTTTGGAATAAACTTTTTTTTGTTAACTGGTTTAAGAGATTTTTTAGATTTATATTTTTGATCTAATTTATTTAGCAGATATACGTGAATAAAAATATTATATGAAAATTTATCAAATAAAGTTAACAGTTTATCTAAATCATCAGTTTCGATACCCTCAAGATTTCCTTTAAACCAATTATTAAATTTAATTCCTTTTTTTGATTTTAAAATTAATGGATTTAAAAAATTTTCACAGAACTGTTTGTGCCCTTTCCACGGTTCTCCATTTATATATTTCTCAATAGACAGTGCGTCTATAAAAATTGGCTTGCTACCTATAAATTGAATATTAAAGGCACTTGCATCTACTAAAGTTGCACCTAAATCGAGTAAAAATAAATTAAAGTCTAAATGAAAAATTGCTGCTGTTTTTAATTGACTAAATGACCATTCATAAGGGTATGAAATGTATGGGATTTTTTTATGCTCTAAAATAAAATCACTTAAATTTAAATTTAATTTATTTTTTTCATCATCATTTAAAATTTTGGTTTGAATTAAATAATTTTTTTTAATTGATTCATCTAGAATTTTTTCTTTTTCTAAAAAAATTACTCTATCCAGACCAATTTTATTAATTCTCCTGAAAATTCTATCGTCTAAATAAAAAATTGTTCCAGCTGGATCTCTGAAAGAACCTGATTCTTCAATCATTAAATTTATGGTTTTTTATTTTCTTTTTTCTTATCAAATAATTTTGAAATTAATGATTTAAATTTTCCCCAGTATATAGAGACAGAGGCTATTGTTGCAGCTATAAAACCTAAAATTGCTTGAAGAATTATACTCCCAGTTCCAGGATCTAAGTAAGCAAATGCTTTTGTAGGAAAAAAAATCAATGTTAGAATGTAGATTAGAGAAAATTTTTTATTCATTAACAAATAGTAATATACTTTATTGATTTCATATCAATATATTTTTAGCAAAATTTACCATTAGGTATGATACGAAATATATATAAATGAAAAAAAGTCTTTTTAAAGGAAATTTTTTTTTTTATAAAATCTAAAGAGAATAATAGCAAAATCAAACAATACAATGTTGGACTGAAGTTTGCTTGCCATATTGTGACTTGTGGATTTGATAAAATTAGACAAAGAAACAACAAACCATTTTTTTTATTTTCAAAAATTGCTTTGCCGATAAATAGGAAAGCAAAAAAATTAATTAAATAAAATAAATAATTATTATTAAACAAAAATTTTGAAATATTATAAAAAAAACCTCCACCAGAATTTGTTAAATTGTAAGCTGAGGTAAAATCAAATAAATAACAATTAAATAAAAAAAATAATATGAACAATATCAGTCTAAAATCAAACAAATTCATTAATTTTAAGTCCTGTATAATTTTCTTATGATTTAAAAAAGGAATTAAATAGAAAAAAAATATAGAACTTATGATTAAAATTTTGTTTGAAATATTTTCTTTAGAATAAAAATTTTCACCAATATCCCAACTGTTTCTATTAAATATAAAGTTTACGTCTAAATAAAACAGATAGTAAAAAAAAGGAATCGAAAGAATAATATTTAGTAAAATAATTAAAATTAGCTTTTTTGAAATATCAAATCTTAAATAAAATTCATATAAAAAAAATATCACAAAAATTCCAAAATTTGGACTAGAATAGGCAGACAAAACTAAAAAAATAGTATTTAAGGCTGAATTTTTTAAATATTCTTTATTTTCTCTAAATTTAATAAAATAATAAATTGAAATTGTAAAAAACATTACACCCAACAAATGTGGATCAGGCCAAATAGAATAAGATCTAAATGTCGGAAATAATAACAACACAAACGCTAGAAGCTTAAGATTATTTTTTGGTGTTGTTTTAAAAATTTTTTTTAAAGATTTATAAAAAAAAATAGGAATTAATAAGTAAACATGTAAAAAAAATATCCTATGAAATATTTCGTTAAATGGCAATGTTGATCTTAAAATATAAAAAATAGGTGAATGTCTATTTCCTATTTCATCATAGTTTAATAAAGTATAAAAAAAATCATTCCTAAATTCTTCAGAAATATAAAAGAGTCCTTTATAATCTGATAAGGCTCCACCAAGCGAGTCTTCATTTAGATAAACTCCAAAAAATAAAGAAAAATAAAGTATTGTTAATATTACTATAGTATGTTTTTTAGTCAGCATTAATTCAATAATATTATATATATCAGTCTTTGAATGAAAGTTTTTATTAAAACAATACTTAATATATTTGATTTTTTTACACAAAAAAAAATTATTAAAGAAATTAAATCTGTATTAAGTACTCAAAGATCTATCTCAATAATTGATGTTGGTTCCCATAAAGGTGAATATATTTTGAGTATATTAAAAAATTTTAATATAGATAAAATTTATGGTTTTGAACCAAACGATGAAATATTTACCAAATTAATTAAAAATTTTTCCTCTGATAAAATACGCCTTTATAATTATGGAGTTTCTGATGAAAAAGGAGAAGTTTTTTTAAATAAAAATATAGAATCTTCTTCTTCATCTATAAATGATCTTAATACAAATTCTAAATATTATAAAAAAAAATTTTTTTTATTAAATTTTTTAAAATTGAAAGAAGTGACAACAAAATCAAAAATTCAAGTTATTAGATTAGATGAATTTATGAATAAAAATAATATTAAAAAATTAGATTTATTAAAAATAGATACAGAGGGTTTTGAATATAATGCAATTAAAAGTATTGGGTCAAGAATTTATGATATTAAA